>Ga0079306_1000034_pt1 | contig 236035 bp, 219 predicted proteins | sample Methanotroph_Enr_FD_79181 | JGI IMG/M metagenome (GOLD analysis project Ga0079306, IMG submission 79181) | Enriched soil microbial communities from Old Woman Creek wetland in Ohio, USA - Methanotroph_Enrichment_5 | ecosystem: Environmental > Terrestrial > Soil > Wetlands | place: USA: Ohio... | reverse complement strand
CGCCGCAGCCGGCGACATCGACGCCGGCACCCACCTCGTCCGTCACCCCGACACCCGCTCCCACGCAGACGCCCCCGGCCGTGCCCGCGACGCCCGCGCCGGAGCCGTCGCCCCCACCGGCGACGGCGCTCTCCGCGCTCGGAAGGCTTCCGAACGCTCAACACGGGTGGGGATTCGCGCGGCGCGACGATCACACCGTGCCCGGCGTCGGCTCGTGGATCACCAGGCTGTTCTCGAAGTACGAGGCCTCGTATCACATGTCGACGTCGGCCAAGAACGTCTATCTCACGATGGATGAGGGCTACGAGAACGGCTACACGTCGCAGATCCTCGACACGCTCGCCGCCAAAGGGGTCCACGTCGTCTTCTTCTGCACGGGGACCTACATTCGCGACAACCCGGCGCTGGTGCGCCGCATGATCGACGAGGGACACGTGGTGGGCAACCACACGTGGGACCACCCGAACATGATCACGAAGGCGAAGGACTTCAAGGCCTACCGCAAGGAGATCGAGTCGGTCGAAGACGCGTACGCCGATGTCACGGGGCACAAGATGCCGCCCATGGTGCGCCTGCCGTCGGGCAACTGGAGCGAGCGCTGCCTGGCGTACGACGACTACCTTGGCTACCGCACGTACTTCTGGAGCTTCGCGTATCGCGACTGGGAGCGGGCGAACCAGCCCGACCCGGATGAGGCGCTCGACCTCATCCTGTCCAACACGCATCCGGGCGAGATCATGCTTCTGCACGCGGTGTCGAAGACGAACACACGGATCCTCGGCGACGTCATCGACGGTGTGCGCGCCCAAGGCTATGCGTTCAGGCTGCTTCCGCACTAGTGCCGCGCTGCGCGGGAGGGGGAGCGGGAATCAACACCGCGAGGTGATGCGTCATGTCGAAGCCCCCGCGCGCCAAACGGCTCCTCCCCGGATCCGACCCCTGTCTTGTCACGCTCCCCGACGTGACGGTCGCGTACATCCACACGACCGACGATCCCAGCGCGGTCGGGCCCGAGGCGATGAAGGCGCTCTACGGCGCCGGCTACGGGCTCAAGTTCGCGCTCAAGAAGGAGGGCGTCGAATTCGCGCTCGACTGTCCGCGGGCCCGGTGGGACTGGATGCCGGGCACGGAGGTGACAGGGTCGCTCGTCGGCGACTGGGCACTCGTGGTTCCCGACGACACCGCGGAGGCCGACCTGCCTCAGAAGTCCGAGCGCTTCCCGGTCCGGATCGCGCGGTGGGACTACGGCGACTGCGCCTGGATCATGCACCTGGGCAGCTACGACGCCGAGGAGCCGACCGTGACACGCCTCGCCGCGTTCATCGACGAGCAGGGGCTCGAGATCGCCGGCATGCACGAGGAGTGGTACCTGTCCCCGCCGAACGCGAAGGTCCCGAAGACGGTCATCCTCTATCCCGTGCGTCCGAAGAAGGGCTGAGCATTCTCCGGTTCCCGGACTTCATGAGGAAGCGGTTCGTGCCGATAACCCACGGGACCGGCAATGACAGGCACCTGTGGGGGGCTGTATCGATGGCGTCAGTCCAACTCGACGGCTCGCCCCGCGCGCATCGATTCGCGACGCGCGCTCTCGTCGCGCTCGCTTTGAGCGTCGTCGCGCTGCTCGCCGCCGTGTCGCCCGCCTTCGCGATCTCTCGCAACACGGTCCTTTCGCGCGCGCAGACGTGGATGGACGTGCTCGTCCCCTACAGCCAGACGACCTACTACCACGGCTACCGCACCGACTGCTCGGGCTACGTCTCGATGTGCTGGAAGACCGGCATGTCGTACTCGACGAGGTCGTTCCACTCGGTCGCCACGTCGATCACCGTCGACCAGCTCGAACCTGGCGACGCCCTCCACAAGGTCGGGCATATCCGGCTCTTCTACGGCTGGCTCGACGATACCCACACCTGCTACGTCTGCTACGAGCAGACCGGTCCGACGCTCAAGTCCTCGATCCGCGCGATCGCCGATGATCTCGCTGCGGGGTATCACCCCTGCCGCTACGAGCACATCACCAATAGCGCTCCCGGTCGCAACCTTCTGCGCAACCCCGCCTTCGATGTGTGGGCACGCCCGAGGGGAAGTTGGGGCGCCGCGGAGCCGGTTTGGTGGAAGGTGGACGGCTCCGAGGACGGGACGCAGGCCGTCAAGCGTCAGGACGTTTCGCGCAGCGGCAACAACTCGCTCGAGCTCGTGAACACGAGCACCTCGCCGAGCGCCTACACCGCCATGTCGCAGATCGTGACCGTGACTCCCGAGACGACCTACGCGGTCTCGGCGTGGGTCCGCAGCGCCTCCGATCTCGGCGCGCTGCGCGTGAGCATCGACTACCTGAGCCCCACCGGCGCCCTGGTGGCCCGCGTTCGGATGTACGGCAGCTCGTGGCAGATTCGCTCCGACGCATTTCGGCAGGCCACGTTCGTGCTGGCATCGCCGGTCGACGCCGCGCGTGCCAAGGTCGTCGTGCGGCTCGCCGGCGGGGAGACCGTTGTGGGCACGCAGACCGTCCCGGGGACGAGCGCCATCGTCGACGACATCGCACTGCTGCGGCCCTACTCGACAGTGACGATCGCGAAGAACCGCTCGAGCGCCACGATCGGCGGCAAGGTGACGCTCTCCGGAGCGCTCAGCGCCTCGCCATCGCTCGTGCCGACCGTCGCCGCAGGCCAGCCCTACACCGTCTACGTACGGAAGCCGGGCAGCGCGGTGTGGCAGGCATGGCACACGCACGACACCTTCACCTCAGCGGGCAAGGCCGCCTGGAAGTGCTCCTACACGTTCAAGCGCGGCATGAAGAAGGGCGCCTACCGCTTCAAGGTGGAGGTCCCGCCCTTCGGCGACTTCCTCGGATCCACCTCGAGCACCGTCACGGTGACGCTCAGGTAGCCGGGTCAGGCGCTGGCCCGGTCTCGTGCGGCCGTTGCCACGGACACGATCCCGTAGACGGCTGCGGCGACCGCCACGATGGTGAAGCTCGGTGGCAGTTCCGGCATGACGATGCTGATGAGCAGCCCCGCCCACACGTCCAGCACGGCGATGACCGCCGACAGCGCGAGCCCCCGATACGGGCGCGTCGTGAGACGCATCGCCGTACCTGCGGGCGCGGCCAGCAGGCCGAGCAGCAGCAGCGCGCCGACCGCCTGCGTCGCCTCGGCCGTGACCACGCCGCACAGCGCGAGGAACGCGATCCCCAGGCTGCGCACGGGCACGCCGAGCGAGCGGGCCACCGGCTCGTCGACGGTCGCGAACAGCAGCGGTCGGGCGATCGCGAGCAGCGCCACCGACGCGCCGGTGGCGACCAGCGCGGCCGTCACCGCGCGCTCCGCGGAGAGCCCGAACACCGAGCCGAACAGCACGTTCACGCCCGCCAGGCTGTTGCCCGCGCTCCGGCTGGTGACGTAGAGCGACAGGAAGAAGACACCGAGGCCGAGCACCCAAGCGAGCACGTTGCCGATCACCACGTCGTCGGCGCGACCGCGCGGGCCGAGCACGCCGAGCAGCAGCCCGACCCCGACGGCAGCGGCGAACAGTCCGAGTCGCGGATCGACCCCGAGGGCGAGCGCGATGGCTGCGCCCGTGAAGGCTACATGTCCGAGGGCGTCGGCGGAGAAGACCTGTCCCCGCAGCACCAGGAAGTACCCAGAGAGCCCTGCGGCCACGGCGATCGCGGTGCCGGCGAGCAGTGCGTGCTGCAGGAACGGCTGAGCGAGCATCTGCATCAGTGCTTCCATGCAGCCACCCCCCGGCAGGCGAGGTAGGCGGCGAAGGCGAGGGAGGTGATGACGAAGCCCACCGGCACGGGCCACCAGTAGGCGATGAGCAGCCCTGCCCAGGTCACGGCGAGCCCGATGGCGACCGAGAGACCGACCCCGCGCCACGCTCGCGAGGTGACGTGCTGCGCGGCGGCCGGGGGCGCGACGAGCAGCGCGAACACCAGCAACGCCCCCGTGATCTGGCTCGCCTCGGCGACCGCTGCGCCGAGCAGCAACAGGAAGGCTACGTTGAGCGCTCGCACGGGCACGCCCCGCGCGGCCGCAACCTGGGCATCGAGCGAGGAGAAGAGCAGCGGGCGACCGATGAAGGCGAGGGCCGCGAGGGTGACGACGCCGGCAGCCAGCAGGATGAGCACCTGGTCTGACGTGATGCCGAGGAAGCTCCCGAACAGCAGCCCGCTCACGCCGCCGAGGAACCCGCGGTACAGGCTCACGAACAAGAACCCGCTCGCGAGCGCGAGAGCCTGCACGGTGCCGGTGACCGCGGAGCCCTGGGCGCGATTCGAGCCGCCGGCTGCGGGGACGAGCGCGATCGCGAGAGCGGCAGCGAGACAGAAGGCGAAGTACCCCCACACCGTCGAGACGCCGATGAGCGCCGCTCCGGCTGCCCCCGGGAATCCGACGACGGCGAGCGCGTGTCCGGCGAAGCTCTGGCGCCGCAGCACCATGAACCAACCGACGGCGGCGGCGACAACGGCCACGATGGTACCCGCCTGCAGGGCGCTCACCATGAAGCGGTAGCTGAGCGGCTCGGCCAGCACCCGCGCGATCTGTGAGATCAGCTCAGGCAACTTCGTCCCCGTGACAGTGGGCGGCGTCTCCCGCGCAGTAGGCGTGGATCTCGGGCTGTCCGAGCACCGCGAGACGCCCGTCGCTCCGGCGCACGACATCGATGGGGGTGCGGTAGAGGCGCGAGAGCGTCTCGCTCGTGACGACCTCCTCGGGCGGTCCCGAGACGACGGCACCGTCCCCTATGTAGGCCACGAGGTCGAGGTAGGGCAGCAGCGGGTTCACGTCGTGGGCGACCATGAGCACCGCGATCCCGTGCTCGCGGCAGATGCGCGCGAGCAGAGCGACCGTTGCCGCCTGGCTGGTGAGATCGAGCCCCTCGAGCGGCTCGTCGAGCAGCAGCAGCGCGGGCTCGCGCACGAGCGCCTGCGCGATGAGCAGCCGCTGCTGCTCGCCGCCGGACAGCCGTCCGATCGCCCGCTCGGCGAACCCCGACGCACCGACGAGTTCGACGACACGGCGGACCTGCGCCTCGCGCGCCCGGCCCGCCTTGGTGAGCCGTCCGGCGCCGGGGACCGGCACGCCCCACCGGTCGCCGTCGAGTCCGAGCCGCACGAGGTCGACGCCGCGGACGCGGAGCGAGGGATCGAGCGCGCGCCGCTGGGGCAGGTAGCCGACGCGGTGGTTCTCGACGCCGGGTTCGTGACCGAGCAGCGCGACGCTGCCGGCAGTGACGGGCACGAGGCCGAGCGCCGCGCGGATGAGCGTGGTCTTGCCCACGCCGTTCGGGCCGAGGACTGCCATGAACTGCCCGGCGCGGAGCGTGAGGTCCGCGCCGCTCCACAGCGTGCGCTCCCCGAGCCGCACCTGGGCGTCCCGGAGTTCCAGCACGATGCCGCTGGTGATGTCGCTCATCTGCCGACCGCCTCCTTGAGCGCCGCCGCGATAGAGTCGAGCTGCGCGGTCTGCCAGCCGGCGAACGTCTCGCCGGCGGGGATGGTCTCGCTCACCGTCACGACGGGGATGCCACGTGTCCTGGCGGCGGCGACCAGCGTCGCGACATCGGGTGTCGCGTTCTGCGCGTTGTAGATGAATACCTTGACCGCGCCCGTCCGCACCTGCGCGTCCGCCTCGGACTTGGCGCTCGCGGTGGGATCGGTACCCTCGCTCACCGCGTCGGTGAAGGATTCGGGCGTGAGCACGCGGAGCCCGAGCGCACGGGCGAGCGGGACGACGATGCTCTCGGACGCTCCGACCGGTGTGCCGGCGTAGCGTCCGCGGACCTGAGCGACGAGCGCGTCGTATCCCGCCAGCGTCACGTCCTCGAACTCGCGGAGCCGAGCGGCGTAGTACCGGGCGCCCGCGGGATCCAGGCGTTCGTACTCCGAAGCGATGCGTGCAGCGACCGCGTGTACCGTGTCGGGGGAGTACCACAGATGCGGGTTCCCGCCTGCTGGCACGCCTGCGAGCTTCCCGGCATCGACCACCGCCCGAGACGCGTCCGGGCTTGCCGCGGCGAGCCGGCTGACCCAGGGGTCGTATCCCACGCCGTTGAGGACGAGCAGGTCGGCATCCGCGATCGCCCGGGCGTCAGCCACAGTCGGCTCGTACTCGTGGGGATCGGTGTTCGGGTTCGCGACGATGCTGGTGACATCGACCCGCTCGCCCCCGAGTTCGCTGGCGATCTGTCCCCACACGTTCTCGGCCGCCACGACGCGCAGGCGCCCGTCGCCGGCGTTGGTCCCGGGGACCGGGACGCCGCAACCCGCGAGCAGCAGGAGTGCGACCGTTGCCGCCACCACCGGCGCGAGGATCCGTCCTGTCGCGCTGCGCCGTTTCACGCGTCACCTGCCGAACCGCAGCAGTCGCTCTCGGAGCGCGGAGACTCGCGCGTCGGGACGAGAGCATCGGCGTCCGCCCCGCAGGCGCCGCACAACCCGTAGAGCACGAGCCGGTGTCCGGTGACGCGGAATCCGTCGGCACCCCCGCCGGAAGGCTGCTCCGGAACAGGGCACGCCACGTCAGCGACTGCGTTGCATGCGGTACAAAGCATGTGATGGTGATGGCTGGTGGAGGGGCATCGAGCGTAGAGCACGGCGCCGTCGCGTGTGCCGAGTTGCTCGATGAACCCGGCGGCCTCCATCGCGGCGACCGCACGATAGACGGTGGCGAGTCCGATACCGGGATCCTGCGCTCGGGCGCTGGTGGCGAGTTCTTCGACGGAGAAGGCCCGTCCGCGGGCGGCGTCGGCGGTGCGTGCGATCGTGAGACGCTGCGCGCTCGCGCGCCCCGCCCCATATGCGATGCGCCCGAAGTCCCGCGCCCGCGGCTCGACCGCCGCCATCCGTGGCTCCTAGATGAGAATGATTATCACTTGAGGGAGAGTATACCCAGGAGATCGCCGTTCGGCGGACGAGTTGCGCTCGCATGTCGGAAAATACCTCGTGTGAAGTGCTCGACGTGCCGAAACAAGCAGAACGGGGGCGTACGCGCCCACCGCTGCGCAAAGGGGCCGGGGCCTACAACATGAAGATGTCTCGCAAGAAGCGCACTGACAGTGGCATGACCTTGCCCGAGGTCATCACCGCTTCTGCCATCCTGCTCGTGTGCCTCACGGCGCTCGCGACGCTCTTGGCCGGCGCGATCAACTCGAGCCAGACCGCCAAGCTGCGCGATGAAGCCGCGAACCTCGCGAACGCGCGCATCGAGGCCGCCCGGACGATCCCCTATGACAGCGTGGGCGTGCGCTACGCCACCGGCCTGTCAGGAGACCCCGCGGGCGAGATCCTGACCCCCGAGGTCGTCGGCAGGTTCACGGTCGACACCATCTGCACATGGGTGCGGGACGCCGAAGGGCGTGCCGCGTACAAGAAGTTCACCGTGCGTGTCTCGTGGTCGCAGCCGAGCAACGGGCATGTGGACGTCACCACCATGATCTATGGCAAGAGCAACATCACCGGCACGGGTGACATGGTCGTGAAGCTCCGGTATCGCGAGACCGGTCTTCCGGTCGTGGACTCGTCTGTGGCCGAAGTCGACGCGCACGGCGTCGCTCGCGGCGTCATGACCGACAACAAGGGCGAGGCCTTCTTCGCCCAGTTGCCGGTCGGTCCGGCCGTCTTGACGATCACACCGCCGGCCGGCTACCTGGTCGACACGACGAGCGTCTCCGAGGCGCAGATCACGGCGGACGCTCTCACGACCCTCATCATCTACGTGCAGAGGCCCGCGACCACCACCATCCAGGTGCGCAACGCCGCGGGATCGCCCGTCAGCGGTGCGACCGTCGTGATGCGTCGCGCGGACGGCCAAGAGACCACCTACACCGCCAACAGCGGCGGCGACGTCATCCTGTCGGACCTGCTCTACGCGGAGTACTCGGTGACGTGTTCGGCCGCGGGCTACACGTCGGCCACGCTGCCGCTGGTTCTGAGCGCCGGTAGCCCAGGGGCGACGATGCGCTTCACCATGATCTCCCGCACTGCGGCGAGTCTGGTCGTGCGCGTGCGCGACGCCAACGGCACGCAGATCGAAGGCGCCACCGTCCACGTGAAGCCCCAAACCGGGGGGTCCGATCTGTTCAGTCAGGTGACCGGCACGAACGGTGAGGTCTCGTTCCCAAGCATTGACGACGGCACCTACCTGCTCGTCGTGGAGAAGACCGGCTACAGCGTCGAGTATCAGCTCGTGTATGTCTCGGAGGAGCACACGATCTCGACCGTGACGCTGAGTGGCGGCGCCAAGGGCAACATGCAGGTCCACACGCTCGACAAGAACGGGCACGCGGCGTCGCTCCGCGTCATCATCAGCGGTCCGGGCTACTACCGCGACAGTCTCTACTCGAGCACCTCCGGCCTGCTGTCGCTGACTGACCTTCCGGTGGGAAGCTACGAGGTCAGCTGCTACGACAGCCCGGCGTCTGTCGCAACGGCCATTATCGTTTCGGGTCAAACTGCCGATGTAACTGTCAGCCAGTCAAAGAAGTAGTGAACAGGCAGGCAGTGAACATGAGCTCCAGCAACACCCCGATAGCGACACCCGAGAAGCGCAGAGACGCCGGCTTCAGCCTCGTCGAGCTGATGATCGTGCTCGTGATCCTGCCGTTCGTGCTCTCCGCCGCATACCTGGTCTTCGTGACGCTCTCCGGCAACTACAGCACGATCGCAGCTCAGTCGGAGGCCACTTCGGAAGCTCAGCGCGCGCTCGACATCCTCGTACGCGAGGTGCGCCAGGGTCGCGAGATCACGCGCGGCGGCGGCGCCATCGAGACTGCCGCGCCGGACCGCTGCTCCTTCTACGCCGACATCAACCACGACGGCCTTCCCGAGCGTGTCACGTACTACGTCGACGGCACGGACCTCTACCGCATGGTGGGCCTGCCGGCGAACCCCGTGTACCCGTATGGCTTCGTGGACGGCGTGGCGGAGCGCATGGTGAACCTCACCACCTCGTCGGCGGTCGTCTTCACCTACTACGATCAGGCGGCGCCCGAGGTGCCGGCGACCAATCCTGTACCGTCTCAGATCACGGCCGTGGGCGTTCACCTGAGCGCGTCGCGCCCGGCGCAGAACGGTCAGGTCGCCGTGGACTTCATGACGAAGGTCAAGATCCGCGCGATGTTCAACTCGCTCTCATAGCGGGAAGGTACGCGACGTGAAGATGGGCATTTTCAGTCGGCGTGGGGACGCCGGCACCGCGTTCATGACGGTCATGGCGACCACGACGATCCTGTTCGTGCTGGCCACGACCCTCATGCTCATGATCGCGTACCAGACCCAGACCACGCAGATCCGTACGGCGCGTCTGCGTGCCACACATATCGCGGACGCGGGCGTCAACGCCTACCTGTATCAGCTCAAGAACAACTACGGCTACTACAACGACACGCCCGACACCGGGTGGATCGATCTTGGCGGCGGCGAGCGCTATCGCGTCGTCGCGACCGCCGCGACGCGGACCACGCCGCTCACGCTGCGCTCTACGGGCGTGTCGATGGACGGAACGGTGACCATCGCGGCGACGGTCCGCTTCCCGTCGTTCGCCGACTACATGTTCCTCTCGAACGCGAGTCTCGAAGTGAACGGTGACGCGCGCATCAACGGATCGATCCGCAGCAACGGCAACATCGACAACCAGGGCGAGATCAGCGGACAGACCATCGCGAGCGGCATCGTCACCGGCAACGGCAAGTTCGGTGCAGGGTACGAAGAGGGCCGCTCGATCGTCGACTTCAACCAGGTTCTTGTCGTCATGGACGAGATGCGGACTGCCGCGCTCGATGATGGGACCTACTACGCGAATACCGGCTCGTACGGATATCGCGTCACCGTTACCGGAACGACCGCATACGTTGAGAAGATCCTGAGCGGCACGGACACCGGCGACATGGTGACCGCACCCATCGGCCTTGTGACCATCCCCAGCAATGGCGTCCTGTACTTCGCGGACGATGTATGGGTGTCCGGCAGCTACAGCACGGCGCTCACCATCGTCTCCGAGGGGGATCTCTACCTGATCGGCAGCTACCAGCCCACCGATCCGAACTCGATCGCCACTTCGGGCCTGGTCGCCAAGAAGAACATCATCGTTCCTGCCTGGTACAAGTCCGTGAAGGACGACATGTACATCAATGCGGCGCTGCTCTCCGCGACGGGGCGCATCTACGCCGACATCAAGCAGGGCGTCATCCGCGAGCGCATCACCATCACGGGCGCCGTGACCGCTTTCGACTCGGGCGGCGTGTGGGGAACCTACGACTTCACCGGCCAGCCGATCGCGGGCTTCCGCCAGAACGTCTACACCTATGACCAGCGGCTCATCGACAATCCGCCACCCCTGTACCCGCAGGTCTTCGACGGCTCGCTCAAGGTCGACACGTGGGTGGAAGACCGCAACCAGACCTTCACGGACTAGCAGCAGCATCCGGGCAACACGAAGGCGGCGCGCCCGATCGGGCTCGCCGCCTTCGTTGTCTCCACGGGCGGGGTGTGCCTAGTAGAGCGGCACGACCGCGATCCGGGTCGTGGTGCCGGCGGGTGTGCCGGTGGTGGTGGGCTGCAGCGAGGGGAGCTCGAACACCGCGAACAGGTCGGTGCTCAGCGCAGACAGCGTGGACTCGAGCGACCCGGTGGGAAGCAAGCTCGAGATGGTGGGGAACACGCTCGAGCTGGGGAGGATGCCCGGAGTCGCGGGCAGGCTGGCGACCGACGCCGTCGAGGCGATCGACGCGGTCGCGGCGGAGGCGTCGCCAGTGCCGATGTCTGCCACCAGCACGGGCTCGGTGATCCTGTGATAGCGAAGCCCCGTGGCGTTGTGACCGAGCTTGCGCACGCGACGGAGGGCAGGCTTGCCCCAGCTCGACTCTTCCATGGCCACGTACAGGCCGCGAGCCTTGCTCTTCCACCTCACGAAGATGGCCACGTGGCCGGGAGTGTGCACGGCGTCGCCGGGCTTCAGCTTCGAGAGCGGGATGTGCTTCGCCACGCGACGCAGCGTGCTCGATGTGTACGAGCGTCCGGTCCGCCAGGCCATCGAGACGAATCCCGAGCAGTCGCGGCGGTAGCCGGCGAAGTAGCTGCGCTGGCTGTAGCGGACCCTCTTCTTGACCCACGTCTGTGCCCTGGTGAGCACATCGGTGCGGGAGATGGCGCTGGCCGGTGTGGGGATGAGTCCCACGAGAGCGACGAGCGCGGATGCGAGCGCGACTACGCTCGCGCGCCAGAACGAGATGGCGCGATCGGATCGATCCCTGAGTACCTTCACGCGGTGCCTTCCGCCGGGTGCAATACGCGTCGCGCGGCGCGAGCCGAAGTGCGGTCCGTACCGCGCGGGCGTGCCGGTCCTCCCCAGCTTGTAGGCACACCTGTGCGAGATACGCCGGGGAGGGGGCCGACCGCAGCAAGAGCGAGTGCGGTGCCATTTTCGGCAACGTCGCAGGTCGGAAGCGTGGTTGTGCGGAAGTTGTGAAGGGTGGGGGCGTGGCACGCACCTCGCTCATCCGGGGCAGGCGTGAAGGGCAGCCGCGTGATGCGCGAAGGAAGCCCTCCACGGGTATCCACCAGTACAGGAAGCCCGCGGTTCCCCGGAAGGGACCGGCCGGGCGGACGGATGAAGGAGCGTTGTCGAGATGATGCGAGGATTCGGGTACTACCCCGGCTACGGCATGATGGGCGGCGGATGGCTCGGCGGCCTGCTCATGCTGATCCTTTGGGCGCTGCTGATCGCGGGCGTCGTCCTGCTCGTGATGTGGGCGGTTCGCGCGTCCCGGCCCGGGCGCATGCACGGGCAGGTCCCGCCGATGCCGGGCACTGGCACGCCTGGCGAGGATGAGGCGATGGCCATCGCGCGCCGGCGTCTCGCCTCGGGTGAGATCACCAAGGAGCAGTTCGAGGAGATCGCAACCGCCTTGCGCGGCTGATCTTCCCAAAGTGAGGTGAACCGTGGCCGCCGTGCCTGCGTCATAGCGGGTATGACGGTCACGGTGCCGTTCCGGATGCACGGCTACAGGGGGTGGATGTCATGAGGGGAAGGACCGTCGCGTTGATGGCGGCGTCCGTTGTCGTGACCGCGGCGCTGATCGTTGCGGGATGCACGTCGGGCGCCCGGACGACCGCGAAGGTGACCGCCGCCGACGACGGCAAGACGATCGAGCTCGCTACGGGCGGGAAGCTCACGGTCGAGCTTGAGTCGAACCCCAGCACCGGGTTCGACTGGTACCTCGACGGCGATCTGCCATCGCAGCTGGCGACCGCGACCGACGATTTCAAGCAGGGGGGCAAGCCGGGAGTGGTCGGCGCCGGCGGGACGCGGACCATCGTCTACGATGCGGTCGCATCGGGCACCGCCACGCTCAAGCTCGTCTACGTGCGTGTCTGGGAGACCGGCGTCAAGCCGGAGAAGACGTTCACCGTCACGGTGGCTGTCAAGTAGACATCGCGCGCGGAATGGCGCGGCGCTGAGCAGGCCTGCGGTCGCCCGCGGACCCGCTCAGCGCCGCGCGTCTAGCCGATCCTCGTTCCGGCTCGCCCTGCGAGCGCTTCGTCGATGTCCTCGGTCCTGCAGATGACCGCGTGGCGGCCGGTCTTCTCGCTGAACCACGCGCTCGCAGCAACCTTGGGGCCGATGCTGCCCTCATCGAGCTGGCCGCTGGCCAGCAGGGCGCGCGCCTCCTCGACGCTCAGGCGGTCGGCGGGCCGCCGCTTCTCCGCGTCGTTCCAGTCGAGGTAGACCCGATCGGACTCCATCAGGATGACGAGCGCGTCGGCTGCGATCTGGTACGCGAGCATGGCGCTCGCCCAGTCCTTGTCGATCACGGCGTCGACACCGTGGAGCTGCCCGTCGGGCGCTTCGGTGACCGGGACCCCGCCGCCACCGGCGGCGATCGCCACCATGCCGTCCGCGAGCAGGCGCGCGACCACGGGCGCCTGCACGATCCGCAGGGGGCGCGGGGAAGGCACGACGCGGCGCCAGCCGCAGCCGGGGACCTCCACGAGCGCCCACTCCGGGTCGGTCTCCCGGTGACGCGCGGCCTGCTCGTCCGTGTAGTAGGGACCGATGGGTTTGGTGGGCCGCTGGAAGGCCGGGTCGGCCGGGTCGACGACGGTCTCGGTGATGATCGTCGCGACGGGGTTGGGGACGCCCTGCATCCACAGCGCGTTCGCGAGCGAGAGCTGCAGCATGAAGCCGAGCCCGCCCTCGGAGTCGGCGCCTGCGATGTAGAGCGGCATCGGTGTGACGATGTCGCGCGCCGCCTCGTTGCGTATGACGATATTGCCGACGACCGGACCGTTGCCGTGCGTCACCGCGACGCGGTGGCCGGCCCCGACGAGGCGGGCGATCGAGCCCATCGCCTCGTCCGAACGCTTCATCTGTGTCTCGATAGAGCCGTCATCGCCGCGGCGCAGCATCGCATTGCCGCCGAGGGCGATGACGAGGGTCTCGCTTGCAGGAGCGCTCTTGTCTGGAACGGTCACGCCAGGCCCTTCTCCTTGAGGTAGGACTCGACGACCTGGCGGAGCGTGGGCTCGCCATGATCGACGACTTCGTACGTTACGCGCACTGCCGGCTGCGGGAACTCGATCAGGCGGCGCAGATCGATCGGCGTGGCGACGAGCACCGCGTCACACGGTACGGCGCGGATCGTTTCCGCGAGGTCCGAGAGCTGCTCAGGTGAATACCCCATCGCCGGCAGGACATCCTTCAGATGCTCCCATGCTGCGAAGGTGCCGCGCAGCGAACCGACCGCGTATGGGCGCGGATCGACGATCGTGGCGCCTGCACGTACGGCCGCCATCACACCGGCGCCGTAGGCCATGCCGCCGTGGGTGACGGTGGGACCGTCCTCGATGACGAGGACGCGCTTGCCGGCGATCGCCTCGTCGCCGCCGACGACACGGACCTCCGAGTCGGTGAGGATGAGTGTGGCGCTCGGGTTGTACTTCGTCGCCGTCTCCTCGAGCGCTGTGACGGTTCCGGGATCGGCGGTGTTCACCTTGTTGATGACGAGCGCGTCCGCGCGCAGGAAGTTCGTCTCACCCGGGTGGTAGAGGCGCTCGTGGCCGGGGCGGTGCGGGTCGACAGCGACGATCTCGAGGTCGGGGCGGATGAACGGCATGTCGTTGTTGCCGCCGTCCCAGATGATGACGTCCGCCTCGGCCTCGGCGGCCCGGAGGATGTCGGCGTAGTCCACGCCGGCCATCACGACGCCGCCCGCCTCGATGAATGGCTCGTACTCCTCGCGCTCCTCGATGGTGACCGCGAGGCGGTCGAGATCCTCGATCGAGCCGTAGCGCTCGACGCGCATGGCGGTGAGGTCGCGGTACGGCATGGGGTGGCGAATGTCGACGCCCTTGAGGCCGTGCTCGCGCAGCAGCGAGAACACGTAGCGCGAGATGCCCGACTTGCCGACGCCCGTGCGCACCGCGCAGATCGAGATGACCGGCTTGGTGGACGGGATCATCGTGCGATCGGGGCCGAGGAGGACGAAGTCAGCGCCTGCAGCGAGCGCGGTCGATGCCTTGTGCATGACATCGACGTGCGCGACGTCCGAGTACGCGAACACGACCTGCTGCACACGCTGGTCGTGGATGAGGTTCGTGAGCTCCGACTCCGGCACGATCGGAATGCCGTCCGGATAGAGCGGGCCGGCGATGGCCGCGGGATACGTCCGGGAGTCGATCCCCGGGATCTGCGTGGCGGTGAACGCCACGACTTCGACGGACGGGTCTTGGCGGTAGACGACCTGGAAGTTGTGGAAGTCGCGCCCTGCCGCTCCCATGATGACGGTCCTGATCCGCTGCATGGACTCTCCTCGTCGCATATGGACAGACTCCGGCCGACGCCGGCCGAAGCCAGCGCTTTGCATAACATCACTCCCCAATCGTATACCCGCGCGGCGCAGACGGAAGTCCCTTTCGGTCGTGCGCTACCATCGTCCGGGCTTCAGTCCGCCCGCTCTTCAATCCGCTCGGCACGAGGAGACCCGCGTGGCCATTCGCATCGTCACCGATTCGACCAGCTACATCCCGGCTCCGCAGCTCGCGGAATTCGGGATCACGGTTGTCCCGCTCTCCGCGACGCTCGGCGGCGTCACGCGCGAGGAGCCCGACATCGATCCCGAGGCGTTCTATCGCCAGATGCGCGACACAGGGGAGTTCCCGACGTCCTCGCAGCCCTCCGTCGCCGCGATGGTCGACGCGCTCGAGACGCCGGTCACGGCGGGGGACGAGGTGTGCGCCGTGCTGCTGTCGTCGCGCATGAGCGGCACGTTCGAGACGGCGCTCATGGCCCGCGACCAGATCGTCGAACGCCATCCGGACGCCCGGATCGAAGTGGTCGACTCGATGTCGAACTGCATGGAGGAGGGCTTTGCGGTGCTTGCCGCTGCCCGCGCCGCGCGCGACGGGGCGTCGATGCCGGACGTGGTGGCAGCCGCGGAGTCCACCATCGCCCGGACGCGCTGGCTGTTCACGCCCGCCTCGCTCGAATACCTGCGCATGGGCGGACGTATCGGCAACGCGGCGGCGCTCATCGGCTCGCTGCTGCAGGTACGCCCGATACTCACGGTCGTCGACGGCGTGACGGCCTCGGTGCGCTCCGTGCGCACCCAGCGTCGCGCGTTCGAGGCGATCGCGGACAAGGTGGCTGAGGACGCGCGCGAGTACGGGCTCGTCGAGGCCGTCGTCCACCACATCCTCGCCGAGGCGGAGGGGTCGGCTCTCGCGGCGCTCATCCACGAGCGCACCGGTGTCATGCCGCGCGTGCAGGAGATCGGGCCGGCGATCGGGCTGCATGTGGGGCCGGGCACTGCCGGTGTCGTGTACCGGACGCGCGACGAGCTCGGCAAGAACACGGTGACTGCGTGAGCGACGCGACGCCCCTGATCATCACCGACTCCTCCTGCGATCTGCCGCCGGAGCTCGTCGACAGACTCGGCATCGAGGTCGTCAGCCTGCGCTTCACCATCGAGGGGCAGGACTTCGCCGACGACTTCGGTCAGTCGATGGCGCATACCGAGTTCTACGGGCGACTGCGCGGCGGAGCGATGCCGACCACGACCGCCGTGCCGATCACCGACTACGTCGCCGCCTTCACCCGAGCAGCCGAGGCCGGGCGCCCGGCGCTGCTGCTCGGACTCGCCGCCGCGCTCTCGAGCTCGCACGAGGCGTCGCTCGCGGCCGCCGCGATGGTGAACGAACGCTACCCGGGCGCCGACATCCGGGTGATCGACACGCTGAACGCCTCAGCGGCGCTGGGCTACTTCGTCTATCAGGCAGCGAGGCGCGCCAGCGACGGCCTCGACATCGACACGCTCGAGGAGTGGGCGCTCGCGACCCGTTCCCGGGTGAACGGCTACTTCACGGTGGATTCGCTCGAGCACCTGCGCCGCGGCGGGCGCATACCGGATGTTGTGGCACTCGCAGGCAGCATGCTCGATCTTCGCCCCGTCATCCGGCTCGATCCGCGCGGCGCGCTGGTCCCGTCCGGCCAGGCGCGCGGGCGGCGCAAGTCGATCAAGGCGCTCGTCGACGTCGCAGAGCAGCGCGCGAACGACGCCGGGTCGCAGGTTGCGTTCATCGCGCACGGGGATGCGCCGGAGGACGCGCAGGCGCTGCGGGAGCAGCTGCTCGCCCGCGTCCCGTTCGCGGACGTGGTCGTGTGCGAGCTCGGCCCGGTGATCGCGTCGCACGCCGGCCCCGGCATGCTCGCGGTGGTGTTCGACGGGCCGGAGCGCTAGGCGCGCGGAGCCGGTCGGGCGCGGACGCGCGAGTGCCTGCGGGGCTCGCGCCGGACGATGTCAGGCGCGTGCGATACGATGCGTGGTGCCCGCCAGACGACCGCGCACATGCGCCAAGGGACCGATGACACCCGTCAGATTCGTGCACACCGCCGACCTGCACCTCGAGGCCCCCTTCGCGGGCGTCGACGCGTCGGACCCGATCGTGCGCGCCTCTCTGGTGGCGTCCACCTTCGAGGCATTCGAGCGCGTCGTGGACCTGTGCGTCGAAGAGGACGTCGACTTCCTCCTTGTTGCGGGTGACGTCTACGACAACGCCCGCAACTTCAACGCCCAGTTGCAGTTCCAGCGGCAGGCCGCGCGGCTCGACCAGGCCGGCGTGCCCGTGTTCGTCGTGGAGGGCAATCACGATCCCGAGTCCGCGCGTCCGCGCGACCTGCGGCTGCCGGGCAACGTGCGCTACTTCTCCACCCGTGAGGTCGAGCGCGTGCCGGTCGAGCGCGATGGTGAGGTCGTCGCCGCCATCTACGGGCGCGGCTACGGCAAGGCTGCCGAGGCGCGCAACCTCGCGAAGGGGTTTCAACGCGAGACCGGCGACCAGGTCGCCATCGGACTGCTGCACACCAATGTCGGCGGGCGCGAGGGCCACGAGGACTACGCGCCGGCGTCGATGGACGACCTGCGCGCCGGGAACATGGACTACTGGGCACTCGGCCACATCCACAAGCCTGAAGTGCTCTCCGCCTCTCCCGCCATCGTGTATGCGGGATGCCCGCAGGGGCGCAGCCCGAAGGAGGACGGTCCGCGCGGCTGCTACCTTGTCGAGCTCACTCCGGGACACGCCGAGATCGAGTTCCGCCCCACGTCTTCGGTGGCGTGGCACCGACGCAGCATCGACGCCTCCGGGCTCGAGACGCTCGACGACGTGCGCGACGCGCTGCGGGCCGCCTGCGACGAGGTGCGCTCCTCCTCTGGCGACGCGCCCGCGATCGTGCGGCTCGAGCTGACTGGACGCAGCGATGCGCATGCCGCTCTCGTGCGTGCGACGAACCTCGCGGACCTCGTCCGGGACCTGCGCGACGAGCAGCTCGCCGATTCACCGTGGGTTTGGATCGACCGCGTCGCCGACCGTACGTCGGCGGTACTCGACGTCGAGGCGCTGCGCGGTGCGCAGGACTTCTCCGGTGACCTCGTGCGGCTCGCCGACGAACTCGCTGAAGAGCCTGACGCGCTCGCCGCTCTCATGTCAGAGCTCATCGCTCCCATCGAGTCCTCGCTGGGCGCCGTCGACCTCGAGATGACGCCGCTCCAGCTGCTCGAGCGGGCGCGCGACGTGTGCCTCGACCGCTTGGAGGGCGAGGACCGGTGAAGCTGCTTCGCATCGAGGCCGGACGCTTCGGGAAGATCGACGGGCGCACGCTCGGCGATCTCTCACCGCAGCTCACCGTCGTCCACGGTCCGAACGAGGCCGGCAAGAGCAGCTTCACGGCGCTCGTGCGGCACGTGCTCTACGGGTTCCCGACACCGGCGGACATCCGGGAGGCGCCGTATCTGTCGCCCGCGGGCAAGCGCGAGGGTCGGCTCGTGTTCGCCGACGGCCAGCGCGAATGGGTGATCGAGCGGACCGAAGGCGCCCACGGCGGACCCGTGACGGCTCGCGCGCTCGACGGCACGCACAGCGACGGTCTGGTCGCCGCACTCACCTCCGGCGTGAGCCGCCTCGCATATCGGGTCGTGCTCGGGTTCGGACTCGCCGATCTCGCCCAGCTCGAGGAGCTGAAGGGGCAGGACGACGACCTTCTCGCGCGGTTGTACGCCGCGGGGGCAGGTCTCAAGGTGAGTCCCATCGACGTCCGCAAGGTGCTCTCGACTTCGATGGACGAACTGTGGAAGAAGGGCGGCTCGGCGCCTGTGCTCAACAAGGCGAAGTCCGAGCGGGAGGCGGCGCGCTCGCGCATCCGCCTCCTCGAGGCCGAGTCGGAGCAGCTGCGCGCGGAAGCAGCGCGCCTCGAGATCGCGGCGGCCGAACTCGAGTCTGCGCGCACGTTGCGCACCGAGACTCAGGCCGAGGCGGAACGGATCGCTCGCGCCATCGGGGAGGCCGAACGCCTGCGAGAGGCGGCAGCGGAAGCGACGGGGGAGTCCGAGCGTCTCGCTCGTGAGGCCGCGGCCGCTCGCGACGAGGCGGCCTCCCTGCCGCATGACGCGGACGCGCTCGCTGCTGCCGGCGAGGTCGAGGCCATCGCCGAGGAGCTCTCCGGGTTCCGGGCGCAGATCGAAGCGCTCGCCTCGCAGCAGGCGAGGCTCGACGTGCTCGACGGGCGCATCCGCACGGCGGTCGGCGACACGGGATGGACCGTTGAGCAGGCGCTCGCGGCCGCCTCGGATGCGGGTGTGGCAGCCGAGATCGAGTCCTTCCGCGATCGCGTGAACAAGGCACGCGCACGCGCCGAGGTCGCTACCACGAACCGTGACGCCGCGCGCGCCGCTGACGCGTCCGCCGACACAGCTGCGGCTCCATCCGGGCGCGGTTGGCTCGTTCCTGGCGCTATCGTCGCTGCGATCGGCGCCCTGGCTGTCGTGGCGGGTCTCGTCGCCTCTCAGACGCTGCTCGCCGCGTTCGGCGGCCTTCTCGTGGTGGCAGGTGCCGTTCTCGCGTTCGCAGGTCCGCGAGGCACGTCGGCACCGTCGCGGCTGGTGGCCGGCCCGCGGGCCTCGGCTGCGGAGCAGGAGGTCGTCGCCGCCGAGGCGGCGCTCTCGGATGTCCTCGTGGCGTGGGGGCGGTACGTGCGAGCGCGCGGTCTCGGCGAGGAGTCCGACGACCCTGCGGGGGTCGCCGCGCGCTATCAGGCCGCCCGGAGCCTGCGCTCTCTCGACGGAGAGCGCTTCGAACTCACGGCGGCCATCGCGCGCGCTCGCGAAGCCGCCGATACGTACGCCGCGCGCGCCCGCGTGACATGCGCGACGCTGCTCGGTGACGCGCCCGATGCGGTCACTCTGGAACGCGTCGCGGAGGTCGTGAACCGCGCGCGGGCCCGGGTCTCGGCCGCTCGCGCGGCCGCCGCGACGACGGCGGAGACGGTGGCCCGGGCCGAGGCGCTGTCCCGCGCCGCGGCGGACGCGGCGAAGCGGGGCGAAGGCGCAGCGCAGCGGGCCGAGTCTGCGCTGGTCGAAGCCGGTGTCGCAGGCGGTTTGGACGCCGCCCGCGTCGCGGAGGTCGAAGCGCGCTCGGCTGCCGCCGATGCGAGCCGCGCTTTCGAGCAGCTCGCCGAAGAGGTTGCGCGCCTGAGCGAGCGCCTGGGCTCCGAGCGTCGCGACACCGAGCTCGCCGAGTTGCGCCTGTCGGAGGAGACGATCGGTGAGCGTATCGCCGCCGGCATGCGCGAGTATGCGGTGCTCGCGATGGCCGCGCGCCTGCTCAGCGAGGCTCAGGAGCGCTACGAGCGCGACCGGCAGCCCGAGGTCGTGAAGCACGCCGAGTCTGCGTTCGTGCGCATGACGAACGGCCGCTACTCGCGCATCGCCGTCCCGCTCGGCAAGGATGCCATCGAGGTGTTCGACCGTTCGGGCGCTTCCGTCACGCCGGGCAAGCTGTCGCGCGGCACCGCGGAACAGCTCTATCTCGCGCTGCGCATCGGACTCATCGACCAGCTCGGCGAAGCGGGGGCCTCGCTGCCCGTGCTCATGGATGACGTCCTTGTGAACTTCAGCCCCGAGCGTGTCGAGCCGGCCGCCCGATCCATCGTGGATCTCGCGGAGCGCCGCCAGGTGATCTTCTTCACGTGTCATCCTGCGATGGCGGACCTGCTCTGCCGCATCGCCCCGGATGCCGTGCGGATCGACATCGACCAGCCAGCGTAGGTCGCTCGCCGGGGTTGCGTGTGGAACGCGTGGTCAGGCTCCCTCGGCGCTCAGGATTTCCCCAAGGGCGCCGGAGCGGGCACGTGCCTCATGACCCCCCGAGCAGTGCGTCGATCTTGTCCTGCGCATCCTGCAGCGCAGCGATCCCCTCGTCCACGAGCGACGCGGGCGAGGTCGCGGCGCTGGCGTCGTTGGATGCGAGCGCGTCGAGCGCTCCGTCGAAGCCGTCGAGCACCTGTGCGCCGCCCGTGACGATGAGATCGCGGATCTCGAGCGCCTCGGGGCTCGAGGCGGCCATCCCGTTGGTCGAGTCGACGAGGCTTCGCACCGCTCGGACGCGGATGCGGTAGTCGGCGACGTCGATCACGTCCGAGGTCGTCTCAGCGGAGAACGAGATCGCGATGGGCCCGATGCCGCTTCGGATCTCCTTGAGTCGCGAGTCGAGCGCCGCGATCTCCTCGCGATCCGGCGTGCTCGAGAGCGGCCGGTCGAGCACGGACCACACCAGCCAGGCTCCGAGAGCGCTCCCGATCAGTGCGACCGCAACCCAGGCGACGATCACGCGTGCTCGTACGCTCCTCGTGGTGTCAGTTCCTGGCACTGTCATCACCCATCGATTCCGCCGCGAATCTCCAAAAGGGAACATACAACACCGCAGACGCACCACGACGAGAAGGAGTCCGACCGTGGCATCGATCAAGGTCTTCGCGCTCTCCACGTGCCCGTACTGCCGCCAGGCGCGCAGCTTCCTTTCTGAGAACAACGTCGACTTCGACGTCGTCGAGGTCGACAAGCTCACGGGTCAGGAGCGGAACGACACCATCGACGAAGTGAAGCGCCTCTCCGGCGGCGTCTCGTTCCCCGTCATCGTCTCGGGCGACGAAGTCGTCGTGGGATACGACAAGGCCCGCATCAGCGCGATCGCCGGTCTCTAGCCCGGCTCGGGGAGGAGACCGATGACCGACGAGACCCACCGCCGCTTTCCCGAGGGCACCACGATCGACGACCTGAAGGCGCACATGGCGCCTTTCGTGGAGCGCCTCGGCTACCGCTTCAACACGGATGAGGAATGGGTCCGGATCACGCTCGAGTCCGAGCTGGGGATCCTGGATGACGCAGGTGACATCTACTGCCCCTGCCGCATCCGCACGGGAGACCCGAAGGAAGATGTCAAGATCGTCTGTCCCTGCATCCCGTTCCACCTCGACCAGTTCAGCGCACTGCGCAAGTGCTGGTGCGGCCTCTTCATCCGCACGGACGTCGAGGACGGCGCGGAGTTGCACGGCGTGGTCGAGTCGCCCTCGGGTCCGCTCGAGGTGCGCGTCGCGGCCTGTGGCGACCTTGCCGACGGACAGGCGCGCCACGTGAAGATCGGGAGGCACGACATCGCGCTCGTGCGTGCGGCGGGGGAATACTTCGCACTCTCGAACGTCTGCCGTCATGCCTTCGCGCCGCTCAGCGAGGGCTTCGTGGACGGGTACACGCTCATGTGCTCCTGGCACGGCTGGAGGTACGACGTCCGCGACGGCACTACCGACCACCCGAATGCGGACGTGCGCACCTACCCGGTGACTGTTCGCGGGGGAGAGGTCTTCGTCGCCGTGGAGATCTGACGCGGCGAGGCGATCCGGCGCTCAGGAGAAGACCGCGGGGCGCCCGGCGCCGCGCGGTCTTCGCGCTAGTCCGTATCGCGCAGGTGCGAGCGGCTGTGGCGGCCCTTGGGGTCGTGGGTGTGGCGTTTGCGGTACGTTCGCCGGTTTAGCGCGACGAACAGCACGATCGAGACGCCCCCGAACGCGGCCCACTCCCACGCTGGCTTGCCGAGGGTTGCTTCCACCAGGGCCGCGGCTGCGGCGCCGACGGCGAAGGGGATGGCGGTCCGGTCGCGCATGACCACAGCGACCACGGCGGTCGAGGCCGCGACGACGAGCCATCCCCAGAACCACAGCTCCACGTTCGGAATCCCACCCTCTCGCCCCGCGCCGGCCGCTCGGTGCGTAGCGTACCGCAGACCTCTTCGCCTCGTACGTCCGCTAGCAAATCGCATCAATAGCACTATGATAGTGCGTGAATGCCGAGCGAGTAGCGCGTACATTCACCGCAGAGCCGAGAAGCGGCTCAGGCATCGGTCTCACGGAGGTTCGCTATGAGCACACAGATCCCGGGCGTCGTCGACACCATCGGCTCGACTCCGCTCGTGCGTCTCGACCACATCGGCGCCGACCTGCCGGGGCGCGTCTACGTCAAGCTCGAGTCCCGGAACCCCGGCGGCTCGGTGAAGGACCGCATCGCGCGCGCCATGATCGAGGACGCCGAGGAACGCGGTCTCATCACCCCGGGCCGCTCTGTGCTCGTCGAGCCGACGAGTGGCAACACCGGCATCGGCCTTGCGCTGGTCGGCGCGACCCGGGGGTACCGCGTCATCCTCACCATGCCGGAGTCCATGTCCGTGGAACGCCGCAAGCTGCTCGCGGCGTTCGGCGCGGAGCTCGTGCTGACCCCGCGGGCGGACGGCATGCGGGGCGCGGTCGAGAAGGCCGACGAGATCGCCGCTGCCACGCCCGACGCATTCATTCCGGGGCAGTTCGTCAACCCGGCGAACCCGCTTGCCCACTACCGCACCACCGGTCCCGAAGTCCAGGCGGCCTTGGGCGAGGAGGCGCTGTTCGCCGTCGTCGCAGGCGTTGGGACGGGCGGCACGATCAGCGGCGCCGGCGCGTACCTCAAGGAGGTCCGCCCGGGGACCTTGGTGATCGCCGTCGAGCCGGCCGAGTCTCCCATCATCGGTCAGAAGCTCGCGGGAGAGTCGCTCACCCCCGGCCCGCACGGCATCCAGGGCATCGGCGCCAACTTCATTCCGGCGACGCTCGATCTCGAGATCCTCGACGGCGTCGAACGGGTCGACGCCCCGGAGGCGATCGCCATGGCTCGTCGGCTCGCCGCCGAGGAGGGCGTCTTCGTCGGGATCTCCTCCGGCGCCAACGTGGTGGCCGCCCTGCGTCTCGCGTCGCGTCCCGACGCCGCGGGCAAGGCCGTCGTCACGTTCGCGCCCTCCACGGGCGAGCGCTACCTGTCGACGCCTCTGTGGGAGGGCTACGGAGCATGAGAGTCTCGCAGCGTCTCGACTACACGGTGCGCGGGATGACCGCGCTCGCGATGCGACCACCGGGAACGTTCGTGGCAGCGGGTGACCTCGCCGACGAGCTGGGTCTGCCTCGCCGCTTCGTGGAACAGCAGTTCACGCTGCTCGCACGTTCCGGTCTGGTGGAGTGCCGGCGCGGCGCGGGTGGCGGCTGCGCCCTGGGTCGTCCCGCGGATGAGATCACCGTCGCCGAGATCGTGCGTGCCCTGCAACGGGCGGTGATCGACGTGCCCCACGTGACGGGCTCGGCGGTCTCCAGGATGTGGGCCGACGCGTCGCTCGTGCTCGAGCAGGCGTTCTCCAGAGTCACGCTCGGCGATCTCGTCGAGAGCCAGCGGCACATCGACGCGGAAGTCGCGCCGATGTACTACATCTAGGGCGCGTGCGGGTCTCACGAACCTGTTCCGAGCCGAGACCGACGTGCGCCGTCAGGCGCATTCCTCGCAGCAACCGGGAGCTCGAGCGACCGCACAGCATGCATACTCGACCGCTCGTCCGGGCCGCGAAACACACCCGAAATCCTGAACGTCACAGGGGCGCTCTCCGCAGGTAAACCGTGTTGTTGCCGCTCTCGGTGCTCTGCTACACTCTCGGAATCCTGGGGCCGGGAAGATCCAGGGAAATGCGCTACTCACCCGGCCCGAAGAGCAGGGGCAGTCAAGTCGGAGAAAGGGATGAGAATGGGCAAGGGCAAGAAGTTCCTGACCCTCGTCGCCGTCCTCGCTGCTGTGGCGCTTGTTGTCACGGGTTGCGGCGGCACCACGGGCGGGACGACGGGCGGCACGACTGCCGTTACCGTCAAGATCGGTATCGGTGCACCGATCACGCAGGGCGCGACCGCTCTTGGTCTCGGTATGGAGCGCGGCGCGAAGCTCGCCATCGCGGACATGAACAAGTCCGCCGAAGCGAAGGCCGCCGGCATCACGTTCGTCGGCGTTACCGGTGACGACCAGGGCGACCCGAAGGTCGGCGTCAACGTCGCCAACCAGTTCGCCTCCGACCCGGCGCTCGTCGGCGTCATGGGCCACCTGAACTCGGGCGTTTCGATCCCGTCTTCGGCGGTCTACAACCGCGCCAACATCGTCCAGGTCTCGCCGGCCTCGACGAACCCGCAGCTGACCCTGCAGGGCTTCAAGAACGTCTTCCGCGTCTGCACGATCGACTCCGTCCAGGGCCCCGCGGGCGCTGACGATGCGGTCGAGAAGCTCGCCAAGAAGGCCGTCTTCGTGGTCGATGACTCGACCCCGTACGGCACCGGCCTGGCGGACGAGTTCGCCAAGGAGTTCGAGGCCAAGGGCGGCAAGGTCCTCGGCCGCGAGAAGACCGGCGACAAGGACACCGACTTCAAGGCCCTCGTCACCAAGATCAAGGCCACGAACCCGGACCTCGTCTACTACGGTGGCATCTACAACGCCGGCGCGCTGCTCTCCAAGCAGCTCAAGGACGGCGGCGTGAAGGTCCCGCTCATGGGCGGCGACGGTCTCTACGACGCTCAGTACGTCGAGCTCGCCGGTGCCGCGAACGCCGAGGGCGACTTCGCGACGTCCGTCGGCCTGCCGCTCGACCTGCTCCCCGCTGGTGAGAAGTTCAAGACCGAGTTCAAGGCCGCGTACCCGAACGACGAGATCGCTGCCTACGACGCGTACTCCTATGACGCCGCCATGGTCATCATGAAGGCCGTCCTGGTTGCCGCGAAGGACGTCACCGCTGCCAAGGTCACGAGCACCGAGGGTCGCACCGCGATCATCGCCGCCACGGCCGCCACGAACTTCGAGGGCATCACCGGTGCCATCTCGTTCGACGCCAACGGTGACACCACGAACAAGGCCATCACGCTCTACACCGTCAAGGGTGGCGCGTGGGTCCCGTTCCAGTAGGTTCGTTCTGACGCTCCACAGGTAGTTACTTCACCGGGAGCCCGGGCGGGCAGCACGAAGTGCCCCGCCCGGGCTTCTCGGACGCAGTGGAGTCGCCGGACGGGCTCGGGGACGGATCCGGGCCCTACACGCCGGCGGTGCTACCATTCCGGCGGCTACTCCCACTGGCCGCAGGCAGGGAAACGAGGAAGACGTGCTTCTCGACACTCTCATCCAGCAGATCGTGAACGGTGTCACGCTGGGTGGCATGTACGCGCTTATCGCGCTCGGCTATACGCTCGTGTACGGCATCATGCTCATGATCAACTTCGCTCATAGCGAGATGTTCATGGGCGGCGCCTACGTGGGCCTCTTCACCATGGAGGCCCTCATCAACCCCAGACTCGTCGGGGCCGGTACGGTGCAGTTCTTCACGAAGAGCGGGCTCGGCCTGGTGCTGCTGTTCGCGATCGTGTTCCTGGTCGCTGGGATCGCGATCGGCGTGGTGGGCATCATCACGGAGCGGTTCGCATACCGTCCGCTTCGCAATGCGCCGCGCCTCGCGCCGCTCATCTCTGCGATCGGCGTCTCGATCTTTCTTCAGAACGCGGTGCTCCTGTGGATCGACAGCAAGGCGCTGCCGTTCCCGCAGGTCTTCCCGGTCAAGGATCTCAAGCTCTACGGCACGGCCAGCATCAGCACCCTGCAGATCTTCATCCTTGTGTCCGTCGTGGTGCTCCTGATCGTGCTCGACACGTTCATCAGCAAGACACGCGTCGGCAAGGCCATGCGCGCCACGTCTCAGGATCGCGACGCTGCCGGCCTCATGGGCGTCAACATCAACACGGTCATTGCGCTCGCGTTCTTCATCGGCCCGGCACTCGGCGCCGTCGCGGGCATCTTCAACGGCATGTACTACGGCACGGTGAACTGGAACATGGGCTTCATTCCAGGCATCAAGTCATTCACCGCGGCCGTTATCGGTGGCATCGGCAACCTCCGCGGCGCGATGCTGGGCGGCTTCGTCCTCGGCATCATCGAGTCGCTCGCGGCGGGCTTCCTGTCCACCGGCTACAAGGACGTCGTCGCGTTCATCATCCTGATCCTGGTCCTGATCTTCCGTCCGGGCGGCCTGCTCGGCGAGTCCGTCGTGGAGAAGGTGTAGCTATGGGCGGATCCAAGATGGAAATCCGGACCAACGTTCAGTCCGGGAAGATGAGCAAGACCAAGCTCACGTGGTACATCGTGCTCGCCGTGGCGGTCATCCTCGTGCCGGTCTTGCTGCAGGGTTTCCAGACGATGAGCTTCTTCGTCCGGGTCCTCGGCGTCATCGGAATCTACGTCCTGCTGGCACTCGGCCTCAACATCGTCGTCGGCTACGCGGGCCTGCTCGACTTGGGGTACGTCGCCTTCTACGCGATGGGGGCCTACGGGTCCGTCATCGTCGGCAGCCAGTTCGTGAAGGCGGTCTCCACGATCCAGATGGTCGGTCTCAAGGACTTCCTTCTCAGTTCGCAGTTCATCATCATGCTGCCGGTCTCGGCGCTGCTCGCTGCGCTCACGGGACTCGCTCTCGGCACGCCGGTCCTGCGACTGCGCGGTGACTACCTCGCGATCGTCACGCTCGGATTCGGCGAGATCATCCGCATCCTTGCGACGAACGACTTCCTGGGCCTCACCCACGGTGCCGCAGGCATGATGGCGCCGCTCACGCAGCCGCTCGGCCTGACCACGATGCAGAAGGCCGTCATTGCGATCCCGTCCATCGGGTTCAACTTCCAGATGTCGGTCAACCTGTATTGGTACTTCATCGTGCTCATCCTCATCGTGCTCGCCGTGTTCGTGGTGCGTCGTCTCGACGACTCGCGCCTCGGCCGCGCCTGGGTCGCGATGCGCGAGGACGAGGTCGCGGCAAGCTCCGTGGGCGTTAACATCATGACCTCGAAGCTGTGGGCCTTCGCCCTCGGCGCGCTGTGGGGCGGTCTCGCGGGCGTCGTGTTCGCGAACTTCCAGGGCTTCGTCTCGCCCGAGTCCTTCACGTTCATGGAGTCGGTATTCATCGTCACCATGGTCGTGCTCGGCGGCATGGGCTCGATCCCCGGCACCATCGTCGGCGCGGCGCTCATCGCCGGCATCCCGGAGATCATCCGTGGTGTCGCGCAGTCACCGCTGCTGTCCAGCGTCATCGATCCGACGCTGGCGTCTGCGATCTCCGGCTACCGCTACCTGGTGTTCGGCCTGCTCATGGTCATCATGATGGCCGTACGCCCCCAGGGCATGATCCCGTCCGTGCGGCGCGCCCAGGAGCTCCACCCCGAGGACGAGAAGACCCTCGAGGAAGAGGACCAGTCGCTGTGGGACATCAAGCACGGCGCTGAGCGCTCAGAACACGACCTGTAGGCGCCGGCGGAGAGCTGAGGAAACCATGGCGCTCGTCGAAGCAACCAACGCAACGATGCAGTTCGGCGGTCTGAAGGCCGTCAACGACATCACCATGCACATCGATGAAAGCGAGATCGTCGCCCTGATCGGCCCGAACGGCGCCGGCAAGACGACGTTCTTCAACATGCTCACAGGCATCTACAAGCCGACGTCGGGGACGCTCACCTTTGGGGGCGCACCGGTCGCGGGCAAGAAGCCGAACCAGATCTGCAAGATGGGCATCGCACGCACGTTCCAGAACATCCGGCTCTTTGCGAACATGACGACGCTCGAGAACGTCATGGTCGGTCGCCACACACGCAGCAAGGCGGGTCCTTTGCAGGCGATCCTGCGCGGACCTAAGTTCAAGCGCGAAGAGCAGGCGACCGTGGACGAGGCTCTTGCCCGTCTGCGCTTCGTCGGTCTCGCCGACAAGGCCAACGAGCTCGCGAAGAACCTCCCGTACGGCGCGCAGCGCCGCCTTGAGATCGCTCGCGCGCTCGCGACCGAGCCGAAGCTGCTGCTGCTCGACGAGCCCGCGGCCGGCATGAACCCGCAGGAGTCGGCGGAGCTCACCACGCTCGTCGGCAAGATCCGCCAGAGCGGCGTCACCGTCCTGCTCATCGAGCACGACATGAAGGTCGTCATGGATATCGCGGACCGCATCTACGTGCTCGACTTCGGCGAACTGATCGCCGAGGGTAAGCCGGAGGAGATCCAGCGCGATCCGAAGGTCATCGAGGCCTACCTCGGCAAGGGCGCCGAGGCCATGCTGGCGCAGGCGTGAGTGAGGTAGAGATGAGCGAAACCACCACCATGACCGAGACGCCCACCGCCGCTGTTGCGCCGGGTGAACTGGTCCTCAAGATCGACAAGATCCACACGTTCTACGGCGCCATCGAGGCACTCAAGGGCATCAGCGTGGACGTTCACGCCGGCGAGATCGTCACCCTCATCGGCGCGAATGGCGCGGGCAAGTCGACGACGCTGAAGACCATCTCGGGCCTGCTGCATCCGCGCGAGGGCTCTATCAGCTTCCTCGGCGAGGACATCTCGCACATGCCCGTGCACGAGGTCACCGCCAAGGGCCTCATCCAGGTCCCCGAGGGTCGGCGCATCTTCCCGCGCATGACCGTCGAGGAGAACCTCGAGATGGGTGCCTTCCTGCGCACCAAGGACCCGGCCGGCGTGAAGGACTCGCTCGCGCACGTCTACGAGCTGTTCCCGCGCCTGAAGGAGCGCCGCGCGCAGAAGGGCGGCACGCTCTCGGGCGGCGAGCAGCAGATGCTCGCGACGGGTCGCGGCATGATGGCGGCTCCGAAGCTGCTCATGCTGGACGAGCCCTCGATGGGCCTCGCGCCTGTCGTCGTGGAGGTCATCTTCGAGACGATCCTGAAGCTCAACAAGGCGGGCATCACGATCCTGCTGGTCGAGCAGAACGCGGCCATGGCGCTCGCGATCGCGAACCGCGGCTACGTGCTCGAGACCGGCCGCGTGTCGCTCGAAGGGCCCGGCAGGGAGCTGCTCACCAACGAGCAGGTCCGCAAGGCCTACCTCGGCGAGTCATAGGCGACGCGTCACATATCACCACACGCGAAGGGGCGCCGGAGAGATCCGGCGCCCCTTCCTGCGTGCGTGTTCCCGCACGCCTCAGGTGCACTTTCCGCATGACCGCACCAATAGCACGCCTTCGGTGCGGTGGACTCCCTTGCGCTCGCTCGGCGATGCCCGTAACGTCGCGCCCCACGTCACTACGGACGAAACGGACAGGAGTGAGCGCATGAACAGGACGGGCAAGAACGCACTGACAGCGACGATCGCAGCGGTGGTTGCGGCGATGATGGCACTCACGCTGACCGGGTGCGGATCGAGCAAGGCTTCGGCGCAGAACGCGGCAGCACCGAAGATCGTGGTGAAGATCGGCGTGGGCGTCCCGTTGACCGCCGGCCCCGTCGCCTTTGGCGAGGGCATCGTCCGCGCCACGAAGCTTGCGGTGCAGCAGGCCAACGAGAGCACGCGGGCAAAAGAGTCCGGCATCGAGTTCGCCGTCGTCACGGGCGACGACCAGGCGGATCCGAAGACGGGCGTGAACGTCGCCAATCAGTTCGCCTCCGATCCCGCGGTCGTCGGAGTGGTCGGCCACGTGAACTCGGGCGTTTCCATCCCCGCATCGGCGATCTACAACCGCGCGAAGATCGTCGAGGTCACGCCGATCTCGACGAATCCGCAGCTCACCGACCAGGGCTTCGACAACGTGTTCCGCGTCTGCACCATCGACACAGTCCAGGGCTCGTTCGCGGCCGATGCCGCCTTCAAGGACCTCGGCGCAACGAAGGCGTTCGTCGTCGATGACTCGACTCAGTACGGGACGGGGCTGGCCGACTTCTTCGCGGAGCGGTTCGCTGCGGATGGCGGGACTGTCGCGGGCCGGGACAAGACCGCCGACAAGGAGACCGACTTCAAGGCGCTTGTGAGCAAGATCAAGGCGGCGAAGCCGGATGTCGTGTACTACGGCGGCATCTACAACGCCGGCGCGATCCTCGCCAAGCAGCTGAGGGACGCCGGAGTCGTCGCGCCGCTGCTCGGTGGCGACGGCCTGTTCGACCAGCAGTACATCAAGCTGGCGGGAGGTTCGAACGCGGAGGGCGACCTGTCTACATCCATCGGCCTGCCGTTCGACCAGCTTCCGAAGGCCCAGGAGTTCAAGGCGGCCTACAGCGCCGCGTTCCCGGGCGATGAGATCGCTGCCTACGATGCCTACGGCTACGATGCGGCGAACGTCATCATCGACGCGGTCCTTGCGGCGGCCAAGACCGCTGGCGCCGCGAACGTGACGGGGCAAGGGGGACGGTCCGCCATCATCAAGGCTGTGGCCGCGACGGACTCGGAAGGCGTCACCGGGAAGCTCGCATTCGACGCGAAGGGCGACACGCTCAACAAGGCGATCACGCTCTACGTCGTGAAGAGCGGTGCCTGGACGCCCTGGACGAAGTAGCCGTCACCGGGACTGTCAGCGTGGGGGGGAATGCGTCGCTACGACGCAGGGAAGGGCGCCGGATGTCCGGCGCCCTTCCCTGTCCCACCCATGTCAGGACGCGCCTCAGTGGCGCATCCGCAGCATCTGCAGCGTGCGCTTCCAGGCAAGCCGGAAGCTGCCCACCTGCACCCAGTACATGACGTAGGTGAGGCGCTTCATGACGATCGCGAACCAGCCGGAGACGTTCAGGCCGAACATCCAGCCCACACCCCACCTCGGGCCGATGCTCACGAACTCACCGTGCATGTTCGGCACGAACGGCTGGAGCGGCAACTCGCGGGCCTCGTGCAGCACGCCTTCCGCCGCATGCTCGGCTTCGCGGATCGCGAACTGGGCGAGCATCGGCAGGACGCGCCCCGTCGCCGGGTCACGGAATGCCGCCACGTCGCCGACCACATAGATGGCCGCGTGGTCCTGTGCCTTCAGATTCTCGTCGCACACGAGACGGCCCGAATTGTCGGCGACGAGTCCCCACTGGACCGCATCCGGGTCGGCGTGAGCGCCGCCGCACCACACGAGCACCGGCGACGGGACCTCGACACCACCTTCCAGGTAGGCGACCCCGCCTTCAACGCGCTCGAGCTTGCGGCCGAGCAAGATGTTGACGCCCATCTTCTGGAGCCTGCGGCGCGCCCGGATCCGCTGTGCCTCGGGGAGGTCGTAGAGGATATCGGGGCGGCCTTCGACCAAGTTGACGGTGAGCTCTTTCGGATCGTGGCCCGCGTGCTTGATCATCGGTGGCAGCCGAGCCGCGATCGTGCCGACGATCTCGACGCCGGTCGCTCCGGCTCCCACGACGGTGACAGAGATCGCGCAGGTGCGCTCGCGCGGATCGCAGAGCGTCACGCCGTAGCGGAAATGCTCCTCGATCGCGCGCTGCAGGTCCATGGCGTCGGCGACCGACCACATGGTGATCGCCGTCTCCCGAAGACCGGGAACCGGCGGCACCGAGGGGAGCGCGCCCGTCGCTAGCACGAGCCGCCAGTAGGTGAGGTTCACCGTGGGGCCACCGCGTGGCCCGATCTCGATGCAGTCCTTCTCGGGGCACACGCTCTCGAGCCGGTCGTAGACGACTTTGACGGGCAGTCCGCGAAGCACGTCGGCGTACCAGAGTTCGGCGAACTGCGGGCGGGGAGTGCCGGCCGCGACCAGGTCGAGCTCGGAGAGTGCCTGCTGGTACGGGCGCGGGTCGACCAGCACGATCTCGATGTCGTCGCTCACCTTCATGCGATGGGCGAGGGTCGTCACGAACGTGAGACCGGCATAGCCGCCACCGACCACGACGACACGACGCGGATGTGCGGGGTTGAGCGAACGCGGGTCGACGGCCTCCATGAGCTTCCTCCCTGAACGCATCCGGTTGCGTTGCTTACCCCAAAGAGGAGTATCCCTCTTTAGGGGCCAAAGCGAGCGGTTCATGCCAGGGATCGGGCGGCCGGTCACGCAAGAAGCGGATGGATGGCGCTCGGTGGGCCGAAGCGCCTACGGTCCGGCCGCGATCGCCCGGGCCGCCACGTCCCGCGCTGCCGCGGCCCGCGTCTCGATGACGGAGACGTCGCCGACCGGCCGGCCGTCACGGATGCGCCAGCGGCCAGCGGTCATGACCGCTTGGACGGTCTCGCACCCACCTGTGGCGACGACCGCGGCGACCGGGTCGGCGGTCTCGCCAATGCGGACCACCGTCAGGTCGGCGTCGAGCCCTGGCGCGAGTGCGCCGAGTCTGTCGTCCAGGGCGAGCGCGCGGGCACCGTCTCGCGTGACCATCTCGAGCACCCGCTGTGGGGTGAGGTCGCGGTCGAGCGCGAGGAGTGCCCGGGCTTCTTCGAACAGGTCGAGGTCAGTGTTGCTCGCGGGCGAGTCGGTCCCGATGGCGAGCCGGACGCCCGCCTCGCGCAGTGCCGCCACCGGCGGCGTGCCGTTCTGCAGGTAGACGTTCGAGCGCGGGCAGAGCACGACGCCGCGCGCGGTGGCGAGCAGGTTCGGATCTCCCGGCTCGAGGTTCGCGCAATGGATGGCGACGATGTCCTGCAGCACCCCGAGGCGCGCGAGGTAGGCCACGGACCCGACGCCGGGCGCCTCGAAGCCGTGAGCGAGGCGCGCCGACACCTCCAGCAAGGGGCCGCCCCGGCCGAGCATCAGCTCGCGCTCGGCGACGGACTCCGCGACGTGCACGGCGAGGCTCGCACCCGTCTCGCGCGCGACCTCGACCGCGGCCTGCAGCGGTTCGGGACCGACCGAGTAGGGGGCGTGCGGACTGATCCCGCACCGCGCCCGCCCGTGCGCGCACGCCCCGCGCGCCAGCGGGAAGCAGTGCCGCTCGAGTTGCGCGCGCAGCCCTCCGTGCTCGATGCCGAGGACTTCGAAGTAGAAGACGCCGGCGAGCCCGAGGCCGGCGCACGCGGTGAGAGACGCCGGCCCGTAGGCGATGTCGCCCACGCACGTCACCCCGCCTCGGAGGCTTTCGAGCGCGCCGAGGGCGGCGGATGCCGCAAAGTCGCCGTGGCTCATCGCCTGGATCGCCGCGGTCACGTGCGAGAGGAACGGGCGCATGGGCATGCGCGGCACCAGTCCCGACAGGACCGTGAGCGACACGTGCGTGTGGGCGTTGACGAGCCCGGGAATGATGGCGCAGCCGTCGAACCGCTCCACAACATCGTCCGGATGGCTCGCGACGACCTGATCGAGCGGTGCGACCTGCTCGATCCGGCCGTCCGCGTCGGTGAGCACGGCACCGCCCCGGATGGCGGGTCCGGCGACAGATAGCACCCAGTCGGCAGTGACGATCATGAGCTGTAGGGTTCGGGCTCCGCCAGTTCCGGGCGCTCCACACCGGTTCGCTCGTCGGGGATCTTGAGCAGGCTCGGCTTGCGCAGCGCGCCGCAGGCGCATTCAGCGTCGGGATCGGCCGAGGCGATGACATCGAGCACGCACCGCGCGATGGTGGGCGCTTCCTCGTCGAAGATCGCCCGAAGCTCGGCGTGTTCCCATTCCTTCACGACGCCCTCGCCGTAGTTGACCACCATGTAGATGCCGGCGAAGCAGGCGCCGATGTCGCGGGCGAGCACGACCTCGGGAGCGAAGGACTGTCCGATGATGTCGCCCCCGAGACGCTTCATGTAGTCGACCTCGGCTACGGACTCGAAGCGCGGTCCGTCGGTAACGAGGTACGCGCCGCGGCGGAACACGCGGGGAAAGCGTCCCTCGGCAACGGTGGCGAGCCGTTCGGCGAGGGACGGGCACACAGGCTGGCGCATGATCAGGAGGTGGTCGCCGCGCACGTAGATGTCCTGGCGCATGGTGAGGTCGATGAAGTCGTTCGGCACCATGACGTCGCGAGGGTCGAGCAGGTGGTTGAGCGAGCCGACGCCGCCGTCGGAGATGACCTTGCGCACGCCGGCCTCGCAAAACACCCAGAAGACCTGCAGGCTGGCATCGGCGCGCTTCACGCCGCGGCGCCAGCCGTGCATCTTGACCGAGAGCGCCTCGCGCGCCCCGTACGGGCCCGAGACCCGGAAGTGGGTGAACGCGGGGGAGCGTCCGAACGGCGTGTCGAAGACGAGCCCGTCGTTGAGCACCGTCGTCCGGCAGTCGTTGAGCGCGCCGGGAAAGTCGAAGGACAGCGTCCCGCTTCCGCCGCAGATGCCGAACTCGACGCGCGGGATAGGCGTGGTGGCCACGGTGCGCTCCTTTTCCGAGGTTGCTGCTAGAACCGCCGCACTTCGCGGTAGAGCGTGTCGCGCTGCACGGGCGTCAAACCCGCGTCGCGCACCAGACGGACGAGTTCGTCGCGCGCGAGCATGAAGCGCGTCCCGGCGGCCGCGACGACGTTCTCCTCGATCATCGTGGAGCCCATGTCGTTGGCGCCGAACACGAGCGCGACCTGGCCGATCTTCGGGCCTTGCGTGACCCACGAGGCCTGGATATTGGCCACGTTGTCGAGGTAGAGGCGCGAAACGGCGAGCATGCGCAGGTACTCCCAGCCCGAGGCCGCCACGCCGCCCTGCTCGCCCTCCAGGTCGGTGTTGCCGGGCTGGAACGACCACGGGATGAACGCCCGGAATCCGACGTGGCCGCCGGCGATCGCCTCGTCCTGGACCTCCCGCACTCGCTGCAGGTGCTCGATGCGCTCGCTGCCGGTCTCCACGCCGCCGAACATCATCGTCGCGGTGGTGGAGATGTCGAGCCGGTGCGCCTCGCGCATGACATCGAGCCACTGGTCCGAGGTCGCCTTCTTCGGCGAGACATGCGTCCGCACGCGGTCGACGAGGATCTCCGCGCCGCCTCCGGGCAGCGAGTCGAGCCCGGCGTCGCGCAGGCGGCGCAGGACCTCCGCCACCGGGAGGCCGGAGAGACCGGCGAGGTGGTGGATCTCAGGAGGCCCGAAGCCGTGCACATGGATCGGATAGCGCGCCTTGAGCTCGCGCAGCATTCCCTCGTACCACTCGAGCGGCAGGTCGGGGTGCATGCCGCCCTGGAGGAGGATCGCGGTGCCCTCCAGAGCGATCGTCTCCTCGACTTTCGCGTAGAGCTCGTCCGGGGAGAGCACGTAGGCATCGGGGTCGTCGGGATCGCGGTAAAACGCGCAGAACCGGCATCCGGACACGCAGACGTTCGTGTAGTTGACGTTTCGGTCCACGATGAACGTGGCCTCGCGCTCGGGGTGCAGGCGGTCGCGCATGGCGGTCGCCGCAGCGGCGAGCTCCAGCATCCCGGCGCTCCCGAGCAGCACGAGGGCCTCGTCCTCGGTCAGGCGGCGGGTGCCGGCGGCAGCCGCCGCGAGCAGCTCAGCCGTGTCGGTGTGGCTCACTCGCCGAACACCTCGATCTCCGGGACGGATTCCAGCTGGCCGATCGACGCGGCCTCCTCGAGGTAGCGCCGAAGGCCTTCGCGGTAGCGCGGCTCGAACCTGAACTGCAGCGCGTCGAAGTAGCTGCGGAACTTCTCGGGCGGGAACTCCTCCCACCGCGAGGCGTACTCAGAGATGTCGTCGAGGTGCGCCCGGCAGTAGGCGAGCGAGCGCGCGAGCGCGTCGGCGACATCGCGGACCGCGTCGGGGCGCGTCGATGCGAACTCGCGGCGCACCGCCCAGACGGCGAAGACGAACGGCAGCCCGGTCCAGTTCTTCCACTCCGTGCCGAGGTCGTAGGTCCGCAGGCCCTCGTGCGTCTGCCAGTACGCGCGCAGCGCCTCGTCGCCGATGAGCAGCGCGGCGTCCGCTTCGCGCAGCATCGCCGGCAGGTCGGGTGGCATGTCCACGAAGTCCGCCTTGGCACCCCACCGCTTCTCGATCAGGATGCGCGCGAGCACCTGCGATGTGCGCGACGTGTTCGTGAGCGCAACGGTGCGGCCGCCGAGTTCCTCCGCGGGCACCTTCGAGATGAGCAGGATCGACTGCACCTCGCCATCCGAGGAGATCGCGATGTCGGGCAGGAGGACGAGCTCGTCGGCGTGACGCGCGTACTCGATCACGGGGACCGGCGCGATGTCGAGACTTCCGTCGACGATCTCACGGGCCAGGTCGGCTGGATTCGCCTTCACCAGGTCGACGTCGAGCAGCACGTCCTGCTTGACCATCCCGTAGTACAGCGGGAGGCAGTTGATGAACTGGATATGACCGAGGCGGGGACGCATGCTGCTACTCGTCCTCGCCGTAGATGCGCACGACGTTGTAGAGCGTGTCGCGCTCGACCGGCACGTGCCCGGTCTCGCGGATCATGTCGACGAGGTCCTCTTTGGAGAGCGCCTCGGGGGTCGTCGCGCCGGCCATGTGCGTGATCCGCTCCTCGACGACGGTACCGTCGAGGTCGTCGACGCCGAACACCGTCGAGAGCTGCGCGATCTTGAGCCCGAGCATGATCCAGAACGCCTTGATGTGGGGGATGTTGTCGAGCATGAGACGCCCGATCGCGAGCGTCTTGAGGTCGTCGAAACCGGTCGTGGCCGGCAACTCGGAGAGCTCCGTGTTGCCCGGGTGGAACGCGAGCGGGATGAAGGCGAGGAACCCGCCCGAGACGTCCTGCTGCTCGCGCAGGCGGATGAAGTGGTCGACGCGCTCCTCGATCGTCTCGATGTGGCCGTAGAGCATCGTGCAGTTGGTGGCGATCCCCAGCGAGTGCGCCTCGCCGTGGATGCGCAGCCACACGTTGCTGGTCGTCTTCTTCTCCCATGCTGCCGCGCGCAACCGGTCGGAGAAGATCTCGGCGCCGCCGCCGGGCAGGGCATCGAGGCCGGCGTTCTTCAGGTCGCGCAGGACCTCGAGCGTCGGCTTGCCGGAGATGATCGCCATGTGCTCGATCTCCACTGCGGTGAACGCCTGCACGATGACGTGCGGCGGCACGGCTTCACGGACCTTGCGGACCATGTCGACGTAGAACTCGTAGCTCCACTCGGGATGCAGCCCCGAGACGATGTGGATCTCGTACGCACCGTCGGCGGCGCCCTCGCGGGCGGCCTCGACGATCGAGTCGAGCGTCATCTCGTACGCGCCCTCTTCGCCCTCGCTGCGGGCGAACGCGCAGAACTTGCAGCGATTGCGGCAGATGTTCGTCGGGTTGATGTGGCGATTGACCATGAAGTGCACGCGGTCGCCATTGATGCGCTGTCGGACGAAGTCGGCCATCTGGCCGATCCCGATGAGGTCGTAGCTCGCGTAGAGCGCGAGCCCGTCCTCGCGGCTGAGGCGCTCTCCGGCGAGCACCTTCGCCGCGACGGGCTCGAGGACGGGGTCGTTGAGGTTGAATACGGTCACGGAGGCTCCTTTTCGCGTCGGTCCCGGCCCGCGGGGTGAACGCGCATCCAGCCGGGACAGCGTGAACAGGATAGGTCGTGACGCGAGATGGTGCCACTCGCGGTTGCCGGGACTGCGCGTCGCGCGCCCCTCGCCCGACCCGCCCCCGGCGGGTACCCTGTGAGTCATGAGCGGACTGATCGAGAAGGCGGCCGCGACGGCCGCCGCACATGGTCTCTTCGAGCGGGGCGCACCCGTGCTCGCGATGGTGTCGGGCGGGGCGGACTCGGTGTCGCTTCTGCGCGCGCTGGCGAGCGGGGCTCTCGGGGACGTGTCGCTTTCCGTCCTGCACGTCGACCATCGGCTCCGGGGGGATGCGTCGAGGGGCGATGCGGCATTCGTGGCCGCCCTCTGCCAGCGGCTGGCGGTGCCGTGCCGCATCGTCGAGGTCGACGTCGCGGCGTACGCCGGGGAGCAGGGGCTGAACCTCGAGGATGCCGGTCGCCGGATCCGCTACGCGGAGGCCGAGATCGAACTCGACGCACGGTGCGCCGAGGCCGGAGCCGCGCCAGATCGCGGCCGCATCGCGACCGCGCACACCTTCGACGATCGCGCCGAGACGGTGCTGATGCGGCTGGCCCAGGGCGCGGGCGCATCGGGATTGCTCGCGCTGCCGTACCGTCGCGAGCGCATCGTGCGCCCGTTGCTGGACTGCACGCGCGCCGAGGTGATCGACTATCTCGAGTCGCTGGGCCAGACCTGGCGCGAGGACGCGACGAACGCCGACACCTCCAGGCTCAGGGCGCGTATCCGGGCCGAGGTCGTGCCACTGTTCCGCGGCATCAACCCACGCTTCGACGACGCGCTGGCGCGCACGCTGACACTGCTCGGCGACGAGGACGATCTGCTCGACGAGATGGCCCGCGGGTTCGCGGAGCGGTTCGCGGAGCGGACTCCCGACGGTCCCGCGGGGTCCGAGGTGCGGATCGACCGCTCGCGGACCTCGACGATCGCGCGCCCGATCCAGCGGAGGATGGTCCGCCTCTTGCTCTTCAACGCATTCCCGGATGCGAGCCGCCTCGAGTTCGACCACCTCGAGGCGATCTGCGACGGGATCGCCTCGGACAGCTTCGCCCGCGACCTGCCCGGCGGGCTGCGGGCGCACTCGGAGTACGGTACACTCGTCATTTCCCGGGACGGTGGTCCGAGCGAGCCGTTCGCGTCCCTCGTACTCGACGTCCCGGGCTCGGTCGACCTCGGCGACGCGGGTGTCATCACCGCGCAGCCGGGCGCTGTGCAGCCTCCCGACACCGATCCGCTGACGGCACTCATCGATGCGGACGCCATTGAAGGAGCGCTGGTGGTGGGCTCGCCAGAGCCGGGGGATCGGATGCGCCCCCTCGGCATGGATGGGACCCGGAAGTTGCAGGACGTTCTGACCGACGCGAAGGTGCCGGCCAGGCTGCGGCCCCGGACCCCGGTCGTGCGAGACGGGGAACGTATCGTATGGGTGGCAGGTGTCAGGCTCGACGACCGCTATCGCGTCGGTCCGACAACGGAGCAGACAGTACGGCTGACATGGATTCCACGCGACGCTGGAGGGACGACCAGGTGATCCACCCGGACATCGAATCGATCATCATCTCGGAGGACGCGATCCGCGAGCGCATCGCGGAACTCGGCGCCCAGATCAGCCGCGACTACGAGGGTCATTCGCTGCTGCTCGTGGCCGTGCTCCGCGGAGCCGCGCTCTTCATCGCAGACCTGTCGCGCGAGATCACGGTCCCGGTCGAACTCGACTTCATGGCGGTCTCGAGCTACGGCAGCTCTACCAAGTCGTCGGGCGTGGTCCGCATCCTGAAGGACCTCGACGAGCTCATCGAGGGGCGAGACGTGCTCGTCGTGGAGGACATCCTCGACACCGGCCTCACCCTCAAGTACCTGCTCAAGAACCTCGCGAGCCGCAAGCCTGCGAGCCTCGAGGTCGTCGCCCTGCTGAGCAAAGAAGGCAAGCAGCGGGTACCCATCTCCTGCAAGTACACCGGCTTCACCGTGCCGGACGAGTTCGTCGTCGGCTACGGTCTGGATTTCGCTGAGCGTTACCGCAATCTGCCCTACATCGGCGTGCTCAAGCCCGCGGCCTACCAGGAATAGCGGAACAGAGCGCGCGAGGAGGTACCGACTTGAACCGCAACATCCGAACCATCGCGCTGTACCTGTTGGTGCTCGCCGCCATCGCGTACCTCGTCGCCACGTATACGAATACCGGCGTGACGGTCGACAAGCTGACGACCGGCTCTTTCTACGAGGCGCTGCAAGCCGGCCAGATCGTGAAGGCCACCATCAAGGCCGGCGACCAGACGATCACCGGCACCTACTACAAGACGCCGGCCGATCAGGCGAGCCAGAAGACGACGCAGTTCACCGCGAACTTCGTCGGCGAGGATTCCGCCGCGGCGCTCGCCGAGAAGTACCCGAAGGTATTCGATGTCGACCCGCAGATCCCCAACGAATGGGTCTCGATCGGGTTGCAGCTGCTCCCGCTGATCCTCATCGTCGGTGTGATGTTCTTCTTCATGAACTCCATGCAGGGCGGCAACAGCAAGGTGATGTCGTTCGGCAAGGCCAAGGCGAAGCGCATGACCCGCGACCAGCCGCGCATCACGTTCAAGGACGTCGCGGGCGTCGACGAGGCCGTCGAGGAGCTGCAGGAGATCAAGGAGTTCCTCGAGAACCCGGGCAAGTTCCAGGCGCTCGGCGCCAAGATCCCGAAGGGTGTGCTGCTCGTCGGCCCTCCGGGCACCGGCAAGACCCTGCTCGCGCGCGCCGTTGCGGGCGAGGCCGGCGTGCCGTTCTTCTCCATCTCGGGTTCCGACTTCGTCGAAATGTTCGTCGGCGTCGGTGCGAGTCGCGTGCGTGACCTGTTCGAGCAGGCCAAGGCCGCGGCGCCTTGCATCGTGTTCGTGGACGAGATCGACGCGGTCGGCCGCCAGCGTGGCGCCGGCCTTGGCGGCGGGCACGACGAGCGCGAGCAGACGCTCAACCAGCTGCTCGTCGAGATGGACGGCTTCGACATCAAGGACAACGTCATCCTGATCGCCGCCACCAACCGCCCGGACATCCTCGACCCGGCGCTCCTGCGCCCGGGCCGGTTCGATCGCCAGGTGGTCGTGGACCGCCCGGACCTCAAGGGCCGCATCGGGATCCTGAAGGTCCACATCAAGGGCAAGCCGATCAACCCGGACATCGACATCGAGGTGCTCGCGCGCCGCACTCCGGGCTTCACGGGCGCCGACCTTGCCAACCTCGTGAACGAGGCCGCGCTGCTCTCCGCCCGTCACGGCCGCAAGCAGGTCGAGATGGTCGAGCTCGAGGAGGCCATCGACCGCGTGGTCGCTGGCCCCGAGCGTCGCAGCCGCCTCATCAGCGACGAGGAGAAGAAGGTCATCGCCTACCACGAGTCGGGGCACGCGATCGTCGGTCATGTGATGCCGAAGGGCGATACCGTTCACAAGGTCACGATCATCCCGCGCGGCAGGAGTCTCGGAAGCACGTGGCATCTGCCCGAGGAAGAGAAGTTCCTCGGGACCAAAGCGGGGATGCTCGACGATCTGGCATCGCTGCTCGGCGGACGTGTGGCTGAGGAACTCGCGCTCGGCGACGTCACCACTGGCGCCAGCAACGACATCGAGCGCGCCACCAAGCTCGCGAAGGCGATGGTCACGCAGTACGGCATGTCGGACAAGCTCGGCCCGATGACGCTCGGCGAGCCGGCGCATGAGGTCTTCCTTGGCCGCGATTTCGCCGCCACGCCGGACTACTCCCAGGAGATCGCATTCGAGATCGACAAGGAGGTCCGTCGCCTCATCGACGGCGCGTTCGACCGCGCGAAGGCGATCCTCGTCGAGCGTCGCGCGCAGCTCGACACCATGGCGCAGGCGCTGATCGATCGCGAGACGCTCGACGCCGAGGAGCTTCAGGCCATCATGAACGACACGTGGCAGGAGTACCTCGCCAAGGAGGCCGCCGAGCAGGCAGCAGTTGCGCCCGGCGAGGAGCCGAAGAAGGGCCGCAAGGTCAAGGCTGAAGAGCCCGCCATCGTGGCAGAAAGCAGGCCTCCGGCGCCGGAAGTGCCCGCGACACCGCCTGTCGTCAGCCAGTAGCGCAGCCACATCAGTATGAAGGCGAGGCCGCTTCCCGGTCACCGGAAGGCGGCCTCGCGAAGTTGACGGCTCCTCACGGGGAGCCGAAACTGCACGTGACGGACGTGCTCGCGGGGGCGCGTTCGGCACCGAGCGCAAGGGGGAGGCGTCTTGGGCGAGGCGAGCAACAGGGAGTCCCAAGCGGTGCCCGGTGCAGACTCTCGCCCTGAGGCGCGGGAGCCGCTGACGTTCCGCGAGGTCCTGGGGTGGCACGCCGACATGTTGCGGGGCATCACGCGTCCGCGTATCGCGCGCGGCCCCGGCGCTCGTCGCCTCCGCCTGATCGAATCGCTTGGCGACGTCGCCGACGCCATCTCCTCGACAAAGTCGACCGCCGACGTCCTCATGACGGTGGTCGAAGAGGCGAAGCACCTCATCGGAACGGACAAGGCGGTGCTGTGCCTGCTTTCGGCCAACGCCGAGGGCGTCACGATCGACGAGAGCGCTGTGTTCGTGCGCGGACGTCGCGACCAGTACCCCGAGGCGTGGTGGCGCGCGCAGATCGCGGACATCGCCACGACGGCGATCCAGGCCAAGATCCCGGTTGTCGAGATGGTCGACCGCACGTGGCTCATGACGGTTCCGGTCAAGACCAAAGGCCGCCCCGTCGGCGTGCTCGCGGTCATGAACCCGTACTCCCGCCGTTTCACCGATGACCAGGTCGCGCTTCTCGCGGTCCTCGGCGCCTTCGCCGGCACCGCCATCGAGAACGCGCGCCTGCAGGCTCAGTCCCAGTACGCCCTGCTCTCAGACGAGCGGAACCGCATCGCCAAGGAGATGCATGACGGACTGTCGCAGTCGCTGTTCAGCACCTCGCTCGAACTCGACGTGTGCCGCAAACGCATCAAAGACAACCCCGAGGATGTCGCCCAGCGCCTCGACCGCGTGCAGACGATCCTCGTTCGCAGCCTGAGCGAGCTGCGCCGCTACATCCACGACCTGAGGCCACTCAGCCTCAACACGCTCGGACTGGTCGGGGCGCTGCACCAGCGGCTCACCGAGATCGGCGACGCGCGCGGCGTGTCCGTGCGCGTCTACACCGAGGGGGAGGAGCGGGCGCTCCCTCCGGGCGTCGAGGCCGCGCTCTATCGCGTCTCCCAGGAGGCGCTGACCAACATCGCGAAGCACGCGGATGCGAAGCACGCCGTGGTCATCCTGCGCTTCGAGGCGGCCGAGGTGCACCTCACGATCGAAGACGACGGACACGGCTTCGATCTCGCCGATGCTCTTGAGAGGGTCGAGAAGGACGAGTCGATGGGGCTCAAGAGTATGCGCGATCGCATCCAGACCGAGGGGGGGCGCTTCTCGATCACGAGCAGCACCCGGGGGACGACTCTGAAGGCGGACATCCCATGCTGAATGAAGGAGAGAAGATCCGCGTTCTGCTTGCCGACGACCACGAGCTGGTCAGGCTCGGGTTGAAGGGCGTGCTTGAGGAGGCGGGGATCGATGTCGTGGGAGAGGCTCCCGGCGGGTTCGCCGCGATCGAGATGGCCGAGGATCTCAAGCCTGACGTGCTTCTGCTCGACCTGCGCATGCCCGATCTCGGCGGCGTCGAGGTGTGCCGGAAGCTTCGGGTCTCGATGCCGGACCTGAAGATCGCCATCCTCTCGAGCTTCTCGGACGACGACGACGTCTTTGGCGCGCTCGACGCCGGCGCATCGAGCTACATCATGAAGGACGTCGCGCCCGAGGCGCTGGTCGGTGCGATCAGGGCGGTCGCTCAGGGGCAGACCGTCCTCGATGGCGTGATCGCGCAGCGCGTTCTCGAAGGCACGCGACCAACGGCGACGCTCGTGTCCGATCTGCTCTCCCCCCGCGAGCGCGAGGTCCTCGAACTCATGGCGCTCGGCCTCACGAACCGCCAGATCAGCACGCGTCTGTGGATCAGCGAGCCGACAGTGAAGACGCACGTGAGCCACATCCTGGAGAAGCTCGGCCAGCCGGACCGCACGCAGGCGATCCTGCACGCGATGTCGCTCGGGTTGGTGGCGCCGCCAGCTGCGGCGGACGAAACGCCGGAGCCGTAGCGGCGGTCGCCGAACGCACGTTTCCCATGAGGGTCGCGGCAGAAACGCCGTGGCCCTCATCTCTTGGAATGACCCTCCGACTCCACCGGGTTCATCCTCAGGGAGCATGGTGACCCGATGGTGACGCGGGAATACTGGGTCGAGGGGATCGAATGCCGGTCCGATGCCAGAGCCCGCGCGGGCAGGCGGGCGCGGCCGGTCGACTTTGTGGAGGGCGGATGCTCGGACTCGACTCATGGCTCATGGCGAGGCGCACCTCTGCCGAGGGAGCGACAGCCGTGGAGTACGCGCTCATCGTCGGGCTCGTCGCGGTCGTGATCGTTGTCGCCGTAGCCCTCTTCGGCCGAGGGGTCCTTGCTCTCTTCGAGGGCGCACGCACCATCCGATAGACCACAGCTGACGCCGTCTCGGGGCCAGGTCCCCGCAGTGTCTCATCCCATCGGATGACCCCGAGGGTTCAACCCGTTTCATCCTGTGGGGGCATGGTCACCTGCTGGTGAGCAGGGAATCATGTAGGAGCACGATCTGCACGGTTCGCACGATGCGGTTTCAGGGGTAGCTCGGACTTTCCGCCGGCAGGCGGGCCGGCTGCCGGGGGATAACCGGGGAGGGGGTGAATCGAATGCTCAAGCTCTTCACACGGTTCCAGGCGTGGAAGGCCTCCGATGAGGGCGCGACGGCTGTCGAGTACGGTCTCATGGTGGCTTTGATCGCTGTCGTCATCATCGCTGCCGTGGCGTTGCTCGGTACGAATCTCAGGGACGTCTTCACGGGCGCAGGAAACGCGCTCGCGCCGGTTGCACCACAGTAGTTCAGCCTCGCGACGCTCGCGATCTCTGCGGGGCCCGGCAGCTCCTGCCGGGCCCCGCAGAGCGAGAAGAAGGAACAGGCCTCGGGGAGGCGAGATGTTCAGGATCCTGCACAGAGGAACGCGAGAGGACCGCGGCGCAGCCGCGGTCGAGTTCGCGCTCGTCCTGCCGATCCTGCTGCTCCTCGTCCTCGGCATCGTGCAGTTCGGCATGACGTTCTTCCAGTGGCTCGAGATGGAGCACGCGGCGCGCGAAGGCGCGCGGTGGGGCTCTCTCGGCTACACGGTCACCGAGATCCAAGCGAAGGTCATCGAAGCGGCACCCGGCATCGAACTCGAGTCGGGTGACATTGTCGTGACGCCCGATGTGCCGGCCGACCACCAAGGCGACTCGGTGGTCGTCGAGGTCACCTATGACACCCCGGTCATGCCGATCATCGGGTCGCTGATGGGGGAGACCGGCGCGGACATGACGCTCCGCGCACGCGCTGTCCATCTCATCGAGTAGGGCAACCATGATCTTGAGAGCTCTCAGGAGCGACAGTCACGACGACCGCGGTGCGGTCGCCGTGACTGTCGCTGTTCTCCTGATGGTGTTCATACTGCTCGCGGCCCTCGTCATCGACGCGGGCTACTGGTACAACGTGCGGCGACAGCTTCAGAGCGCCGCCGACGCTGCCGCGCTCGCCGGTTGCTGGGAAGTGATCAAGAGCGGGGACCAGGCGGCTGCGCTGAACGTGGCTCGTGCGTACGTTGCGAAGAACGCGGTCGCGCCAGCTGACGGCGCTGTGATGATCGAGCCGGGAGAGGTCAACACCGCCACCGGGCATGTCTACACTGAGGTCACCGGCGACTACGTCAAGGTGACGGTGCGCAAGCAGGCCCCGGCCTTCTTTGCGCGGGTGCTCGGCTACGACAGCGAGTGGATCGTCGCGCAGTCGCGCGCGGACGCGCAGTGGCTCACGGGGATGAAGAACGTCGTTCCGTTCGCCCTGCCCTTCATCGACCTGCCCAGCAAGGTCGCGGTGGCTATCGGCGACGGACCCGAACACACGCTCACCAAGGGCGCCGATGGCATCTGGCGAGCGACCGGGATCCCGGTGACGGTCGCCGCCAACCCGAGCGCCTACCCGCTGCACATCACGGCCTACAACAAGTACGGCGTTCCCACGACACTCGTGACGAAGGACAAGAACGACGCGGCCGGTGTGATCGTTCATGAGAGCGCCGCGCCCTTCACCGACATATGGCTGAATCGCTACGTCGTGGACTCTCTGAGCGACACGCCGAGCGACCCGGGCATCGACATCCATGTGGTGTCCGGTGAGCGTCCGAAGCAGGCGAGCTTCGACGGGAAGACCTACAACCAGGCCGACTTCAGCGGCTCGTCCCCGAACTGGGTGCTCCATGTGCCGAGTCCTGCGACGGACTACCTCTCGGAGTCGTTCCCTGTGTCGCTCCAGTGGGGCTCGGGCAACGGCGCCTACAAGGTCGATCCCGCGGCATGGGTCGTCGCTCGCCGGTCTTCGTTTCCCATTGCGGACGCCTCCGCGGGCCCGCATGTCGTGGCTGCCGGAGGCACGATCGATGTTGCCGTCGAACTGATCGAATACAAGTACGACACGGCGTACAGCCTGAAGGTCGTGGCGAGCGGTGGCGAGGTCGGCAACTTCTGCGCCATCGACCTCGACAGCATCTACCACTACCAGAGCGATGGGAGCTCCGAGCTGTCCCCTGAGTACGACCCGGCCAGCGAAGACCCCAACTACAAGTCGCCGACATACAAGCACTACCTGGTGTACGCCTTCCCCTTCGAGATCCACCTCGGAGACTACCTCTGGACCTATCCGGGCGCCGAGCCGCAGCCGACGTCGCAGGGTCTGCTCGACCGGTTCGAGGGTGACGCGAACCTCTCGTATGCGGATTGGGACGCCGCTGGGCGTCCGCTCACGAAGCGCCTCGTCTACGTGCCGCTCGTCGAGAAGACCGAGGTGACGACCGGTCGCTCCGAGCTTCGCGTCGTGGCGATCACGTCCTTCTACGTCGAACCCGCCGCGAGCTATCGCGACGTGATCAAGGGCGTGTTCATCGAGTACGTCGCGGGCGGCCAGGGCTCGCCCGATCCTCCACCCACAGGGCTGGGCATTCTGACACCTCGTCTGGTGTCGACCGATCTGGATTTCTAGCGCGCGCGGAGTTGTGACGATGCTCGACGACGGGGGGAACTGATGAAGTCCAAGCTTGTTATCGCGATCGTTGCGGTCGTCTTGGGGCTTGCCGCCGCATTCGCGGCGTACGTGTACCTGAGTGGCGTGCAGCGGGCGGCTCAGGCCGGCAGCACGATGACCGCGGTGCTGGTCGCGAAGCAGGACATCCCTCGCGGCACGCTCGCCAACGACCTCATGTCGTCGGGCGCCGTGGAAGTCACCAAGATGCCGCTGCGCTACGTGCCCGAGGGCGCAATCTCGTCGATGACCGGTGTCACCGACCGCGTGCTGGCCGTGTCCGTCACCAAGGGCGAAGTGCTCACGAGCGCACGGTTCCAGTATCCGAGCGATGCGGGGCTGGCGTTCAACGTGCCCGTCGGCTTCGTTGCGGTCACGATCCCGGTCGATGAGGCGCGCGGCATTGCCGGCCTCCTCAAGCCGGGTGACCGCGTGGCGCTCATGATCACCGTTACCAACCAGCGCCGCGGCGGAGACCAGACCGGCTACGCCGTTCCCGGCGCCAAGGTCCTCGCGGTGGGACGCAGCACCGGGACCGAAGCGGAGAGCTCCAGCAGCTCCGGCTCGAGCGGCGGGGCGTTGTCCGGTTCCAGCAGTGGGTCCAAGACCGCGAACACGGTGACGCTTGCTGTCTCGGCGACGGATGCCGAGAAGGTCGTCTTCGCCGCTGAGTCCGGGCGGCTGTGGCTCGCGCTGCTGCCGACGACCGAGTCGACGGTGGCCACGAGCGCTCCTCAGACGGCTGCGACGGTGCTCGAATAATGGGGGCCGTCTTCCTCATCGGGTGCGACGATCCGGTCAGCCAATCGCTCACGCGCGAGCTCGGCCGACGTCCCGAACTGACGGTGCAAAGCTTCGAGTCGGTGGATGCCGCGATGCCCCACATCGTGACGCTGACGCCGTCGGTCGTCCTCATCGGTCCGGGCGAGTCCCCTGACCGCGGCTTGGCCTTGGCGAGCTACCTCGAGCATCAGGACATAGACACATACGTCGTCATGGTGGCGGCCCACCTCGACACCGACCTGCTGCGGTCCGCGATGAAGGCGGGCGTTCGGGACGTGCTGGCTGCGAGCGACGGTCCAGAGGCGGCAGTGGTCTCGGTGGTCGACGCGGCCCACGCGGCGGCGAAGCGGCGCGAGGCCGCGCCGGTGGTGGCGCACGTGGCAGCGCCCCCCGCGAAGGTCGGGAAGGTGATCACCGTCTTCTCCACGAAGGGTGGAGTCGGCAAGAGCGTGCTCTCGACCAACATCGCCGCTGCGCTCGCATCCGAGTACAAGAAGTCGACCATCATCGTCGACCTGGATCTGGAATTCGGCGACGTCGCCGTGATGCTGCAGCTCAAGCCCACCCGCACCATCTACGACGCGGCGCAATCGATCGACCGGCTGGATGCCGAGATGCTCAAGGGATTCCTTGTCACGCACGAGTCGGGTCTCCGGGCCCTGCTCGCGCCCGTGCGCCCCGAGGAGGCCGAGAGCGTCACGACCGTGCGCATCGCACAGATCCTCGACCTGCTGAAGACGATGGCCGACTACGTCGTCGTCGACACCCCGGCCTCGCTGTCTGAGGTCGTGCTCACGGCGCTCGAGCGGAGCGACGTCGTGCTCGCCATTGCGACCCTCGACGTGCCGAGCGTGAAGAACACGAAGGTCTCGCTCCAGAAGCTTCACCAGATCGGCATGAAGAGCGGCGCGATCCGTCTCGTGCTCAACCGTGCGGACAGCAAGGTCTGGCTCGAGCCGCAGGAGATCGAGCGCGCGATCGCCGATCGCATCGTCGCGCGGATCCCGAGCGACCGGCTCGTTCCGCGCAGCGTCAACAAGGGCGTTCCGGTGGTGCTGGACGCGCCGCGCTCGGCGGTCGCCCGTAGCATCTCAGGACTCGCAGCCCAGGTCACCGAAGGATAGAGAAGGAGGGGACCGCCATGTCACTCAAAGAGCGTTTGGAAGCGAGCGAGGCAGAGTCCCAGCGTGCGGTCGCACCGATCACGCCCGTCGTGGACACCGACGCGCTCCGTCGGCGTCTGCACTACGCCCTGGTCGAGCGCATGGGATCCGAGCTCACCCAGTACGAAGAGGACGAAGCCGCGCTTCGGCGCCAGATCGAGTTGAACCTCCGTGCCCTTCTCGCAGACGAGACGACACCGCTTTCGACGGCGGACCGCCGCGACATCATCACCGACGTCATCGACAACATCGTCGGGTACGGGCCGATCGAGATGTTCCTGCACGATCCGGAAGTCACCGAGATCATGGTGAACAACCCGCAGACGATCTACGTCGAGCGCGCCGGCCGCATCTACCCGACCGACCGGACCTTCATCGACGAGGCGCACCTGCGCCGGATCATCGACAAGATCGTGAGCCAGGTCGGCCGTCGCATCGACGAGAGCGTGCCGATGGTGGACGCGCGCCTCCCGGACGGGTCACGCGTCAACGCGGTCGTGCACCCGCTCGCCATCAACGGACCGATGCTGACCATCCGCAAGTTCAGCAAGGACCCGTACACGGTCAAGGACCTGATCGCGTTCGGGACCCTCGACGAGCGCGTCGCGACATTCCTCGAGGCCGCGGTGCGCGGCCGGATGAACATCCTCATCTCGGGCGGCACCGGTTCGGGCAAGACGACTCTGCTCAACGTGGTCTCGTCGTTCATCCCGCATGACGAACGCATCATCACCGTCGAGGACTCCGCCGAACTGCGGCTCAACCAGGAACATGTGCTGCGCCTCGAGTCGCGGCCGGCGAATATCGAGGGCAAGGGTGAGGTCACCATTCGCGACCTCGTGCGCAACTCACTGCGTATGCGCCCCGACCGCATCGTCGTTGGCGAGGTGCGTGGCGCCGAGGCGCTCGACATGCTGCAGGCGATGAACACGGGCCACGACGGTTCGCTCTCGACCATCCACTCGAACTCGCCGCGGGACGCCTTGGCGCGTCTCGAGACGATGGTGCTGATGAGCGGCTTCGAGCTGCCGGTTCGTGCGATCCGCGAGCAGAGCTCGGCCGCGCTCAACCTCATGGTGCATCTCGCGCGTCTGCGTGACGGGACCCGACGCGTGACCAAGGTCTCCGAGGTGCAGGGCATGGAGGGCGACACGATCGTGCTCGAGGACATCTTCGCCTTCGACTTCGGCATGGGCGTCGACGACACCGGGCGCTTCCTGGGCCGCATCAAGTCCACGGGTATCCGCCCGAAGATGTGCCGGCGCCTTGAGGACGTCGGGATACGGCTGCCCGCCGAGATGTTCGCCTTCGAGCCGCTGGTACGGAGCTGACATGACGCTGATGCGGACATCGCGCCATGGGAGAGCCCGTCTCCTCCGGATGCTCCTCGCCGTTGCCATGTGCGCCGCGATGCTGGTGCCGGCGCTGGCGGCCGCTGCAGCTGCGGACACGATCGCGGTCCAGTCCGTGGACACCTCCCAGTGGCCGAAGATCACGATGCGGGTCGTGCTGCCCTCGGGGATGCTCGAAGGCGGAACGCTGGCAGCATCCGACTTCGCGTTGACGGAAAACGGCTCGAAGATCGGCGGGGTCAAAGCCGCGGCAGTGTCGGCACAGCGACGAAGCCTCGACGTGTTTCTCGTGATCGACACGAGCCGCAGCATGAAGGGCGCGCAGCTCGCACAGGCCAAGGCCGCCGCGCAGCGCTTCGTTTCGGGGATGGGCGCTCGCGACCGCGTAGGGCTCATCACTTTCGGCCGGAAGCCGAGTGTCGTGGCCTCGCTCACGACGGATCGAGAAGCCCTGGCATCCGCCATCGCCGGCCTCGAGGCAGGTGACTGGACCGCACTCTACGATGCCGTCGCGGTCGCGTCCGACGGACTCGGTCGCGCATCGGCCACGGATCGCGCGATCGTGGTGCTTTCTGACGGAGAGGACTCTGAGAGCGGGCACACCCTTGAGAGCGCTGCGACGCTCGTGCAGCAGGCGGGGACGCCTGTCTATGCGGTAGCACTCGGAGACGCGACGGGCACGAAGGCGCTGCAAGCCATCACTCGTGCATCTGGCGGTCGGCTGCTCACGGCCAAGGATGCCGCCGATCTGGTCGGCATCTTCTCGGGCATCGCGCGGCAGTTGACCAGCCCGTACGACGTGACGTTCACCAGTCTCCGGCCGCCAGCCAAAGACCTCGAGCTGGTGCTCACCGCTGCCTCGGGTACCGGGCGCGCGAGCGTGACGGTGGCCGTTCCGAACCCGGATACCCTCGCCGTTGGCCAAGTCAATGGAACGCCAGTGGGCACGCCATCGGGCGTCTGGCCCGCGGTGATCGCGCTCCTCGTCTTCCTTGCGGTCGGTTCGATTGCTTTGGCGATCCTGCTGCTGTCGCGCCCGGAGCCGAACGCCATCGCCCAGTTGCGCTACTTCGAGCAGCTGCGGTCGGCCGGCGTTGGAAGCGGACACTCGCGCGACGTGGATCCTGAGAGCGTTCAGGGGCGTGTCGTCGGACTTGCCGGCGTCGTCGCCGCGAAGGGTGGATTCGACACCGCGATACGACAGGCGCTCGAGCGCGCTGGCCTCCCGTTGCGTCCCGTCGAGTACATGATCATGCACTCCGCCGGGGTTCTCGTCCTCGGCGCGCTCGCCCAGATCGTGAGCGGGAACTTCGTTGTGAGCGGCCTTGCGGTGATCGTTCTTGCGCTCGGCCCGGTCATGGTTCTCCAGTATCTCGCGCGCAGGCGCACTGGCGCATTCCAGGAGCAACTGCCCGATGTCCTCAACCTGCTCGCCAGCTCCCTCAGAGCCGGTTGGGGTCTCCAGCAGGCTGTCGGCGTCGTCGTGACCGAACTCGGCCCGCCGGCTGCGCCGGAGTTCGAGCGCGTCGTGACCGAGGCCCGGCTGGGACTGCCGCTCGAGGACGCCCTCGAGAAGATGGCGGTCCGCATGGACAGCGAGGACTTCAAGTGGGCGGTCACCGCCATCGCCATCCAGCGTGAGGTGGGCGGCAACCTCGCCGAGGTGCTCGACATGGTCGCATCGACCATCCGCGAACGCGGAAGCCTCCGCCGGCAGATCTCGTCGCTCACTGCCGAGGGCCGCCTGTCCGCGATCATCCTCATCGCGCTTCCCTTCTTCGAGGCGGGCGCGTTGTTGATGCTCAACCCCGGCTACTTCGCGCCACTCGTGTCCAGCCCGTACGGACTTGTGACTGCCGGGATCGGCCTTGCGTTGCTCGGCGTCGGCATCGTCTGGCTCCGCAACGTCGTGAGGATCGAGGTGTAGCCGTGCCGATGCAGACGCTGGTCGTCGTGCTGGTGTTCGTCTCCGCGACGCTGCTCGTCGGCGCCATCCTTCTGGCCATCTTCTCGGAAGAGCGCCGTGTCTCGCACGCGCTCAAGCAGGTGTCCGAGTGGGAGGCACAGCAGGCTTCGGCTGCCGAGCCGCTGCTGCAGCCCTTCAAGACGCGCGTGTTCGGACCTGTGGGGGACAGGCTCACCTCGATGTTCGCCTCGGCGATGCCCGAGAACTCGCGCGCGGCCGTGCAGCACCGTCTCGACCTTGCCGGAAGTCCCAGGGGGCTCACGCCGGACAGCATCCTCGGACTCCGCGTCGGCGGTGCCGTGGCGGGCGTCGTTGTGGGAACCGTGCTTGTCCTGGTCCTGCACGCCGGCCTCTCGCTCCTGTCGATCGTCGTGTTCCCCGGGGCTGTGGCGCTCGGCTACTTCGCGGTCGACATCTGGTTGTCGCAGGTGGGGCAGCGCCGCCAGGACCAGATCCGCCGCGCCCTGCCCGACATGCTCGACATGCTCACCATCAGTGTGCAGGCCGGTCTCGGCTTCGACATGGCTCTCACCAAGCTGGTCCGTACCACTTCCGGCCCGCTGTCCTACGAGTTCTCGCGCATGCTGAACGAGGTCCAGGCGGGCGTCGCCCGCAGGGACGCGCTGCGCAACCTCGGCGCACGCACGGCAGTGCCCGAGGTCAACAACTTCGTCGTCGCGATGGTGCAGGCCGACATCTTCGGCGTCAGCATCAGCGGCATCCTGCATGAGCAGTCCTCGGAACTGCGCACGCGCCGTCGTCAGCGCGCCGAGGAGATGGCGCAGAAGGCGCCGGTCAAGATCGTCTTCCCGATCATCGTGTGCATCCTGCCGGCGACGCTCATGGTCATCCTCGGCCCGGCCGTCGTCTCGATCGGACGCGCGTTCGGTCTCCTCAAGTAGCCTGCGGCACTGCGCGGCACGCCCCTTGCGGCATACTGTTCGCACGCAACGAAGCGCGCCTCGGCGCGCGTGACGACGGAGCTGCTCTATGGACCGCGCAAAGATCATGGACGGCGTCCGGCTCATCCTCGAGGGTGTGGGCGAGGACCTCGGACGCGAAGGGCTGCAAGACACCCCGCGCCGCGTCGCCGACATGTATGCGGAGATCTTCGCGGGGCTGGCGCAGGACGCTGCCGAGCACTTCTGCGTGACCTTCGACGAAGGCCATCAGGAGATGGTGCTCGTCCGTGACATCCCGCTCTACTCCGTGTGCGAGCACCATCTGCTGCCGTTCGTCGGGCGCGCACACGTGGCCTACATCCCGGGCAAGGACGGTCGGATCTGCGGCCTCTCGAAGCTGGCGCGCGTCGTCGACGTGTTCGCCAAGCGCCCGCAGGTGCAGGAACGCCTCACGTCGCAGATCGCCGACACGATCGTCGAGCACCTTGAACCGCAGGGGGTCATCGTGGTCATCGAGGCCGAGCACCTGTGCATGTCGATGCGCGGCGTACAGAAGCCTGGCGCGATCACGACCACGTCGGCGGTGCGCGGTATCTTCCGCACGAAGGCCGCCACCCGCGCCGAGGCGATGTCGCTCATCAAGGGAAGCCGCTAGCCGTGCCGCGCGTGTGGCGTTGTGGTGGGTACGCGTTCCCGTGGGACCGCCCCATCGTCATGGGCATCCTGAACGTGACACCTGATTCGTTTTCCGACGGGGGTCTGCATAGTGACGCCCGCTTCGCGCTGATGGCCGGGCGCGCGATGAGTGCCGCAGGCGCGGCGATCGTCGACGTCGGCGGGGAGTCCACGCGTCCCGGCTCGGTCGGACCGAGCGTGTACGAGGAAGCGCAGCGCGTTGAGGGCGTCATCGCAGCGCTCGCGAGCGAGGGCGTCTGCGTTTCCGTCGACACTCGCCACTCTGCGGTCGCGCGGGCCGCGCTCGTCCTCGGCGCGTCCATCATCAACGACGTGAGCGGCTTCGAGGATCCCGCGATGGTCCAGGCGGCCGCCGAGAGCGACGCTGGTCTCGTCGTGATGCACATGCGCGGCGAGCCGAGGACGATGCAGGACGCCCCGCGCTACGACGACGTCGTGGGCGAGGTTGCCGCCTACCTCGCGGCGCGCGCCGCGGCGCTCGTTGATGCGGGAGTGGACCCGGAACGCATTGCCATCGATCCGGGCATCGGATTCGGGAAGACGACCGCACACAACCTTGAGCTGCTCCGGCGCCTCGGCGAGTTGACGGAACTCGGGTTCCCGGTGCTCGTGGGCGCGTCGAGGAAGCGCTTCATCGGGGAGATCACCGGTGTCGCCGAGCCGCGGGAGCGCCTCGGAGGCTCCGTGGCGGTCGCGCTCGACGCGGTCGCCCGGGGCGCGCTGGTCGTCCGGGTGCACGACGTGCCGGAGACGGTCCAGGCGCTGCGCATTGCTCGAGCGATCGCGGGGGAGGACGAACGCGCGTGACTGTCCGTGCGTTCGTCGCACTCGGCTCGAATCTGGGCGACCGGGTGGAGAACCTCGCCGCGGCGCTACGCGCGCTGGAAGCGACCACCGGCGTTCGCGTGGTCGCCGTGTCTCAGGCGTACGAGACCGAGCCGTGGGGGGTCGCGGACCAGCCGGCCTTCGCAAACGCCGTCGCGGCGATCGACACGGACCGCTCGGCGCTCGGGCTCCTCGATGCCTGCAAGCGGATCGAACGCGAACTGGGGCGCCTTGAGGGAGAGCGTTTCGGGCCCCGTCTCATCGACATCGACGTGCTGCTCTTCGGCGACGAAGTGGTGGACGCGCTGCGGCTCACGATCCCGCATCCTCGTATGCTCGAGCGCGACTTCGTGGTCACGCCGCTGCTCGAGATCGCGCCCGACGTCACGCTTCCGGACGGGCAGCGGCCGGACCCCGCGGCGGCGCTCGAAGGCCGTGCCACGGGAGTGCTCGGCCGAATCCCCGGGTACTGACGGCACGCCGACCGCTCGCCCCCGCGCATCGGCCGTCTGTCGGGCCCGATGGTATACTCCGCTCTGCCTTCATCACGGCTCACCGAACGGAGTCACCATGCAGTGCGATATCTGTGGCGCGACCATCCCGGAGGGCTCGAAGACGTGCCCTGAGTGCGGAGCTGCCATGATCGGCACGTCCGCGGAGGTGGCCTCCAAGCCCGCTGCTGCGCAGCCGAAACGCCGCACTTGGCTGGTCGTCCTCATCGCGATCATCGCGCTTGCGGTGGTCGGCGCAGGTGGCTACATCATCTACGCCCAGATGGCCGCGAACAGCGGACCCGATGCGGCTGCGCTGCGGATGATGAAGGCGTTCGCGGCATACGACGCACAGGGAATCCTCGACAACGCCACGCACGCGAGCCTGACCACCACGGATGAGGCGACGTTCGCGAAGCAGGCGGCCGACTCCAAGAAGAACAACAAGGGTCTTCCCGCCCTCAAGGACATCGAGATCACCAAGGTGAGCGTTGCGTCGAAGGACGCGACGACCGCGACCGTGCAACTCACGGCGCAGTGGCTGACGGACGCCGCGACAGGCAAGTACGCCCAGCGTGACGAGATCCTCACAGTCGTGAAGCAGGACGGCAAGTGGTTGGTGCGCCTCTTCCAGTAGCGGCAGCACCGAACGAGCGATCTTGCGCGAGGCCCCGGCAACCGGGGCCTCGCTGCGCGACTGGCACGAGTCAGTCCATTTCCGCATCTGGTTGGCATCCCCTGTCCGCCGTCCACCGACTTCTGCCGCTAACCTTTCGTTCACGCGCTGTGCACACGGCTGCGCGTCAGGTACAATCCGCGCACTGTCCGCAGGAGCGGACTGCGGGAGCGCGCCAGCCAACCGTCGGCACGGGATGGCTGACGCCCATCGAGTGAAGGGACGGGGATGGGACAGGAAGGTATCCTCATCGCGCTGATCCTCGGATTCAGCGTGATCGGGCTGGCTGCGTCGTTCGGGCTCGCCCGTTGGGTCCTCGCGAAGGGGACCGGCAACGACGCCATGCGCGTCGTCTCCGACGCCATCAAAGAAGGCGCCGAGGCGTTCATGAAGCGCCAGTTCCGGACGATCATCATCTTGGCCGCCGTGTTGGCGGTCATCCTGTTCCTCGGCTACGCGTTCCTCAAGCCGCACAGCGCGACCGATGTGCTGCCCCCGATGGTCCAGGCGATGTGGGTCACCATCTCGTTCGTGTTCGGCGCGGCGTGCTCGCTCGTCGCCGGCTACGTCGGGATGTGGATCTCGATCCGCGCCAACATCCGCACGGCCGCCGGCACCATCAAGTCCACGAACGAGGGCCTGCAGATCGCGCTTCGCAGCGGCGCCGTCGCGGGATTCATGGTCGTCGCGATGTCGCTGCTCGGCGTGACGGGCCTCTACTACGCGGTCCAGCTCATCACCGGTATCGACCCGACCAAGATCCCGCTCCTCATCGTCGGCTACGGCTTCGGTGCCAGCTTCGTCGCGCTGTTCTCGCAGCTCGGCGGCGGCATCTACACGAAGGCCGCTGACGTGGGCGCCGACCTGGTCGGCAAGGTCGAGGCCGGCATTCCGGAGGACGACCCCCGCAACCCGGCCGTCATCGCCGACCTCGTCGGTGACAACGTCGGTGACTGCGCCGGTCGTGGCGCCGACCTCTTCGAGTCCACCGCAGCCGAGAACATCGGCGCGATGATCCTCGGCGCCGTCATGGCGGCCAAGGTGCCTGTCGAGGCGTTCGCCGGAGGCGGCGCCGCCAAGGCGGCGTGGGTTGTCGGCGTCATGATGTTCCCGCTCGTGGCGCGCGCCTTTGGCATCGTGGCCTCGCTTGTCGGTGTCATGCTCGTGAAGCACAAGGAAGGCAAGAACCCGATGAAGGCGCTCGACCGCGGCTTCTACGCGGCCACCGCCCTCGCTGTTGTGGGCATGGCGATCTCGGCCGCCTGGCTTCTGCGCTTCCCGACCGCGCCGGGCTACGAGAGCATGAACAACGCGTGGCTGTACTTCCTCGCGTGCGGCGTCATCGGCGTCGTGACCGCATTCGCGTATCTGCGCATCACGCAGTACTACACCGAGCACGAGTACCGTCCGGTCCGCTCGATCGCCGACGCTTCCAAGACCGGTCCCGCGACCAACATCATCGCGGGGATGGCGGTCGGCTTCGAGTCGACGGCGGCTCCGGTCGTCGTCATCTCGGGCGCGATCGTGGGCGCGTACGCGCTCGGCATCGCCTCGGGCTTCCCGGAGGCGGGCCTGTTCGGCACCGCCGTCGCCACGATGGGCATGCTGTCCACGGCCGCGTACATCCTTGCGATGGACACGTTCGGCCCGATCGCCGACAACTCCGGCGGCATCATCGAGATGTCCGGCCAGCCCGAGGAGGTCCGCCGCCAGGCCGACGTCCTCGACTCCGCGGGCAACACCACGAAGGCGCTCACCAAGGGCTACGCGATCGGCTCGGCCGCTCTCGCCGCCTTCCTGCTCTTCTCGGCCTACATGGACGAGATCCGCAGCTACGGTCAGAACCTCACGAGCGTGGACATCGCCAAGCCGGACGTCTTCGTGGCGGCTCTCCTTGGCGGCATGCTCGTGTTCCTCTTCACGTCCATGACGATCCGCGCCGTCGGCAAGGCCGCCGTCACGGTCATCCAGGACGTGCGCGACCAGTTCAAGGAGTTCCCGGGCATCATGCTCGGCACGCAGAAGCCGGACTACGGCCGCACGGTCGACATCGTCACGCGTGCCTCCCTCAGGGAGATGGTCGCGCCGGGTCTGCTCGCGACACTGTTCCCCGTCGCTGTAGGCCTCGTCTTCAAGATGCTCGGCGTGGGCGCCGAGGCGGTCGCGGCCTTCCTCATGGTCGGCACGATCGTCGGCATCCTGATGGCGTTGTCGCTGAACAACTCGGGCGGAAGCTGGGACAACGCGAAGAAGTACGTCGAACTCGGTTTTGACGGTGGCAAGGGCACGGAGACCCACAAGGCGTCCGTGGCCGGTGACACCGTCGGCGACCCGTTCAAGGACACCGCGGGCCCGTCGCTGCACGTGCTCATCAAGTTGCTCGCCACCGTCACGCTCGTGCTCGCTCCGCTGTTCATCAACGTGGTGAGCTAGCGCTCGCGCATCCATGGCTCGGAACGCGAGGCCCCGGGGAGACCGGGGCCTCGCTTCGTTCTCGGACGCGCTATACTGGCGCCCCGCACTCGCGGGTATCTTCGCAACGATGGGACCGCCTGGACCCGGGGACGGGCTGGGACGGTGTGATCGGGAAGGAGGGACGCCCATGAGCGTCCACACCCCGGCCGGCTTCGATCGGCCTGTCACCACCTCGACCTTCCGCGCGCGCAAGACCGCCCGCCAGCGCCTCGTGGTGGTCACCGCCTACGACACGTCCGCCGCGCGCTTGGTCGATGCCGCTGGCGTGGACTCGATCCTCGTGGGCGACTCGCTCGGCATGACGATGCTCGGGCATCCCTCCACGCTGCAGGTCACGATGGACGACATGCTGCGGGCGACCGCCGCAGTCGTTCGGGGAACACGGCGTGCGCTGGTCGTCGCCGACCTGCCGTTCATGAGCTACCAGGCGTCCGAGGATGACGCGCTGCGCAACGCCGGAGCGCTCATGGCCGCGGGCGCCGGAGCGGTCAAGCTCGAAGGCGGGGTCGCGGTGGCAGGTACGGTGCGCCGTCTGGTGGCCGCGGGCATTCCCGTGATGGGGCACGTCGGTCTCACCCCGCAGTCCGTGAACCAGCTCGGCGGCTACCGCGTCCAGGGCAAGGACGCCGCGGCCGCGCTCGCGTTGATCGACGACTGCCACGCGCTCGAGGACGCGGGCGCCTTCGCCGTGGTGCTCGAGTGCATTCCCGCAGAGCTTGCCGCTCTCGTGTCGAGTGAGCTCGCGATGCCGACGATCGGCATCGGCGCCGGTGTTGGCTGCGACGGAGAGGTGCAGGTCTACCACGACCTTCTCGGGCTCGGGGGCGACTTCACCCCGCGCCACGCGAGGCGCTACGCGGAGCTCGGCGAGGCCGTGCGCAGTGCGGTGTCCGCCTATGCGACGGACGTGCGCGACGGCACCTTCCCGCGAGAGCAGCAGACCACGCACCTCGACCCTGCCGTGCTCGATGAGGTCCGCTCCGCGCGGGCCTCGCGCGTGCGACGGATCTCGGGGGAGTAGCGATGGAGGTCGTCCGCTCGATCGAGGAGGTGCGCGGGGCGCTGCGCCGGTCGCGGCTCGAGGGCCGCACGATCGGTCTCGTGCCGACGATGGGTGCGCTGCACGACGGGCACCTGTCGCTGGTGGCCGCGTCCCGGGCGCGGTGTGACGTCACGGTCGTCTCGGTCTTCGTGAATCCGACCCAGTTCGGCGAGGGCGAGGACTTCGAGGCGTACCCGCGTGATCTCGACGCAGACGCCGCACTGCTCGGGGACGCAGGCGTCGACATCGTGTTCTCGCCGGGCGTCGAGGAGATGTATCCCGCCGGCGCGGTCACCCGCGTCGAGCCGGGTCCTCTCGCCACGGTCCTGTGCGGGGTTTCGCGGCCCGGCCACTTCGCGGGCGTCGCAACGGTCGTCACGAAGCTCTTCTCGATCGTCGGCCCCGATGTGGCGTTCTTCGGCGAGAAGGACTTCCAGCAGCTGCGCGTGATCGAGCGCGTGGTCGCGGACCTCGACCTGCCCGTGCACGTGGTCGGGTGCCCCATCGTGCGCGAGAGCGACGGCCTCGCGCTGTCGAGTCGCAATCGCTACCTCACTCCCGAGCAGCGCACGCACGCGCTCGTGCTCTCCCGGGCGCTCATGCGCGCCCGCGCACGCGCGAAAGCCGGGGAGACGGACACCGCCTCCATCGCCGAGGAGCTCGCCGCGACCATCGCGTCAGAGCCGGGCGTGACACTCGACTACGCGGCGGTCGTGGACGCCCGGACGCTCGAACCGGTGACGGTTCTGGAGCGCGAAGGGCGCGCTCTGGTGGCGGCACGTGTGGGCAGCGCCCGACTGATAGATAATGTTGCCCTGACGATCGCCGGGTGCGCCTCCTAGGAGACGCCCGGCGTCGCACACCATGCGGCGCGACAAAGGAGCGGCGTGACCGAGGACACAGGGATCGCGGAGCGGATCCGGACGCTTGCCGCTGCGAAGCGCGCGGTCATCCTCGCGCACAACTACCAGCGCCCCGAGATCCAGGACGTCGCCGACTTCACAGGCGACTCGCTGGGGTTGTCCCGCACGGCCGCGGCGACCGACGCCGAGGTCATCATTTTCTGCGGCGTGCACTTCATGGCGGAGACCGCGAAGATCCTGGCGCCGCACAAGACGGTCGTGCTCCCGGTCGCGGACGCCGGCTGCCCGATGGCGGACATGATCACCGCCGAGAAGCTCGCCGCGTGGAAGGCCGAGTACCCGGGCGTGCCCGTCGTCACCTACGTGAATTCCACCGCTGAGGTCAAGGCGCTCACCGACGTGTGCTGCACCTCCGCCAACGCCCCGCAGGTCGTGCGCTCGCTCGGCGCGCAGCGCGTGCTCTTCGCACCGGATCGCAACCTGGCGCACTGGGTGGCCGAGCAGGTCCCCGGGGTCGAGGTCATCGCGTGGCAGGGCTTCTGCCCCACCCACGAGAGGCTTCGCGCGGAGCACGTGCTCGCCGCGAAGGCCGCGCATCCTGACGCGCTCGTCATGGCGCACCCGGAGTGCCGTCCCGGGGTGCTCGAGCTTGCGGACGCGGTGCTCTCCACGAGCGGAATGCTGCGCTTCGCCGTCGAATCCGACGCGCGGACGTTCATCGTCGTGACCGAGGAGGGGCTGCTCCACGGACTCGAGAAGGCGGCCCCGGGCAAGACCTTCGTCACGCTCGATCCGTGCCCCATCTGTCCGAACATGAAGAAGACCACGCTGCCCGACGTGTTGCACGCGCTGGAGACACTCGAGCCACGCGTCGAGGTCCCCGAGGCCGTTCGGACCGCAGCGCTCGCCGCGGTCGAGCGCATGATCGAGATCGGATAGGGCCATGGCGGAGATCAGGCGACCACGCGTGAGAGCGTCCGTGTCCGGCGCAGCGGAGGGTGTCTCGACGCCGCCCCCGCCTGCACCCGCGGCTCCGCCCGCGAGCAAGAGCGAGAACTCGCGCCGGCACCTGCCCGACGCACTCGGGCGACGCTACCTCATGGGCTTCGACACCTCCGAGCTCGAGCAGACGCACTCCGACGTGCTGGTGGTAGGCAGCGGCATCGCCGGACTCACGGCGGCGCTCGGCGCTGCGGCGCGAGGGCTGTCGGTCAGCCTTGTCACCAAGGGTGAGGTCGCGCAGACGAACACGTGGTACGCGCAGGGCGGGATCGCCGGAGCCGTGGGCGAGGCCGACTCGGTCGAGCTGCACCTCGCGGACACGCTCGTCGTCGGCGCGGGACTGTGCGACGAGGACACCGTGCGGGCCGTGGTCGAAGAGGCTGGACCGGCGCTGTCCGACCTGCTCGCGATGGGCGTCGATTTCGACCGCCAGGCCAGCGGCGCCATCGACCTCCACCGCGAGGGCGGTCACTCGCTGCCTCGCGTGCTGCACTCGGGCGACGCCACCGGCGCCGAGATCCAGGACACGCTCTCCGCCCGCGTTCGCAGCGCCGAGGGCGTCGCGCTGCACGAGAACCGGTTCCTCGTCGACCTGCTCACCGCGGGCGACCGCTGTGTCGGTGCGCTGGTCCACGACCCGATCTCGCACAAGTTGTCGGTGTTCTGGGCGGACGCGGTCGTGCTCGCCACCGGCGGCGCCGGACAGCTCTACCGCATCACCACGAATCCGGCCGTCGCCACCGGCGACGGTGTCGCTGCGGCGTGGCGCGCCGGTGCCGAGCTGGCCGACCTCGAGTTCGTCCAGTTCCATCCGACCGCGTTCGACTCGGCGGCGACGCCGAAGTTCCTCATCACCGAGGCGCTGCGCGGTGAGGGCGCCTATCTGCTCGATTGCGAGGAGAAGCGCTTCATGCTCGGCGTGCACCCGCTCGCGGAACTCGCGCCCCGCGACGTGGTGAGCCGCGAGATCGTGAAGGTCATGCAGCGCTGCGGGCGCCCGAACGTGTGGCTCGACGCGCGCCACCTGGGCGAGGCGGTCCTGCGCGCGCGCTTCCCCATGATCTTCGAGACCTGCCTCGAGGCGGGCTACGACCTGTCGCGCGACCTCATCCCGGTCGCGCCGGCCGCGCACTACGCGATCGGCGGCATCCGTGTCGACATCGACGGCCGCACAAGCGTCCCGGGGCTCTACGCCTCCGGCGAGTGTGCGTGCTCGGGCTTGCACGGGGCAAATCGGCTCGCCAGCAACTCACTGCTGGAGGGTCTCGTGCTCTCCCGCCGCATCGTGCGCGCGCTGGGCACGGACGGCAACGAGCGCGGGCTGCGCATCATGTCTCCGGAGGAGGAGTCGGTGCAGGTCGCCGCGCTCCCCATAGCGCGCGACACCATACAGAAGACGATGAGCGAGTTCGCGAGCGTGAACCGGACCGAGGAAGGCCTGTCGCGAGCGGCGGAGGTGCTCGACGAGCTCGCCGGCCTGCTCGACGTGAACCTGCGCCGTCCCGCCGAACTCGAGGTGCAGAACATGATCACGCTCGCGACGCTCACGGTGCACGCCGCCCGGTACCGCACCGAGAGTCGTGGCGCTCACTGGCGCGACGACTTCCCCGTGCGCGACGACGAGCACTGGCGCGTCCACACGATCTGGAGACGCGGTGCGAAGCCGCGTCTCGAGCCGGTGCGGGTCCACCCGGTCGAGCGCACTCCCGAGAGCGGGGAGCGCGCGTGAGCGGCAGCCTGCGCCTTCCGCAGTCCGACGGCGTGATCGCGACCGCGCTCGCCGAGGACCTGGGCGTGGCAGCCGATGACGTGCTCCACGGGGTCGGCGGGCTGCTCGAGCGAGATGTGACCGGTTCGCTGCTCCCGTCCTCGGCCCGATTCTCGGGCGTGGTGCGGGCGCGTCGCTCGGGCGTGGTCTGCGGACTGCCCATCGCCGTGCGCACCTTCGAGATGCTGGCCCGCGCGGCTGGTGTCGAGCCCCCGGATTGCTTCCCGCTCGTCGCCGAGGGCGCGGCCGTCTCCGGCGGTGACGGCGTGCTCGAGGTCGACGGCCTGTCGCGCGTCGTGCTCGCCGCGGAGCGTAGCGCCCTCGATCTCCTGATGGTGCTCTCCGGCATCGCGACCGAGTCGGCGCGCTGGCAGAAGGCCGCCGGGCCATCGCTCGCGGTCGTCGACACGCGCAAGACGCTGCCCGGACTCCGCGCCCTCTCCAAGTACGCGGTGCGCGTCGGGGGGGCGACGAACCACCGGATGGGTCTGCACGACATGGTGCTCGTCAAAGACAACCACATCGCCGCCGCGGGCGGCGTGACGTCGGCCGTCGAGCGCGCCCGGCGCCTCAGTCCTGATCTGCTCGTCGAGGTCGAAGCGGACACGGTCGAACTCGCCGCCGAGGCCGCCGCTGCCGGGGCGGACATGGTCCTGCTGGACAACATGGACGACGCGACGCTCGCCGTGGCAGTGTCAGCCGTACGCGCGGCGACCCCCGCTGGAGCGCGCTGCCTCACGGAGGCCTCAGGCGGCGTCACGTTCGACCGGCTGCCCGCGCTCGCCGCGCTCGGCCTCGACAGGGTGAGCTCGAGCGCGATCACGCTGACCCCTCCGCTGGATCTCGGGCTCGACGAGCGGGAGGTGCGCGCGTGACCGGCGAGTCGGCGGAAGTGCCGGAGGCCGCGGGGCGCCGCAGGACCTGGCGGTGGCCTTGGGAGGAGATTCCCGGCGACGACGGCTACCTGTGGTCGCTGAGGATGGCGCGTTTCCTCTGCGGCGTCCTGCTGCTCTTCCCCGTGCTGTTCGCGCTGATGTCGGCTGCGATCATCGCGGTGGTCGGTGACCCCCACGAGGAAGCCGTCATCACCGCCGCGCTCGCGGTCCTCGCCCTCACCATCCTGCCCGCGGCTCCGTTCGCGCGCGAGCGTATCGCGCGCGTTGGCATCTCGGCCCATCTCGCGGGCGACAGGGCCCTGCGGCGCCGCCGGTCCGTGTACGTGGGCTTCGCGACCGCCACGATCACGGGCTTCATGGTGGCGCAGGTCGCTGCCCTGTTCGGTTTCGTTGCCACCGCGATCTCGCGGCAGATCGCGCCGCTCGTCGTCGGGTCGATCCTGAGCTACGGGGTGTGGGCGCTCATGTGGCCCCGCACGTCGCTGTGGGACCGGTGGACGTGGCAGGCGCGCCTGCGCAGGGACGACGAGGAGTAGCGCGTCGCCCTCGCTTCCGGAGGGATGCTGTCGGTCGCGTGCATGTGCGCGCGCTCGGTGCGGTGGTCGCGGTACGATGGCGCAGCGAAGTGACGGGGGCGCGACAGGGGGGTGGGGAGTGAGCAGGCAGTCTGACGACCGAAGGGCCGTGGTGCTTCGCGCACTCATCGACCATCCGGCCGGTGTCTCGGGTGAGGCGCTCGCCACCGACCTCGGCGTGAGCCGCGTGGCGGTCCGCAAGCACGTTGCCGCGCTGCGCGAGCAAGGCTACGGGATCGAGGCGCGTGCCGGCGAAGGCTACCGGCTCCTCTCCCGACCCGATGCGCCGCTTCCCCTCGAGGTGCTCCCTCGTCTGACGGAGCCCTTCTACGTGCGTCTCGAGGGCGATCACGTCGTCGACTCCACGAACAACGACGCCCGGGAGCTCGCCACCACCGGGCAGCCGGAGGGTACCGTCGTGCTCGCCGGCGAACAGCGTGCCGGACGCGGTCGGCTCGGTCGCGCGTGGGCGTCGCCGCTCGGAGGCGTGTACGCATCCATCGTGCTGCGGCCCGAGGTCGAGACGCCTGAGGGCATCGTTCTGCCCTTGGTCGTCGGCGTCGGCGTGGCCGAGGCGCTCGAGTCGTTCGGCGTCGAAGCGCGCCTCAAGTGGCCGAATGACGTGCTGGTCCCCGACGGCCGCAAGCTTGCGGGCATCCTGTGCGAGGGCATGAGCGAGGGATGGCGCGTCGTGTGGGTGATCGCCGGCATCGGCGTGAACGTGGCCGTCGCCTCTCCCGCTCCGGGGTCCGTGTCGATGGACGAACTGCTCGGCCGGCACGTCCTGCTGGCCGATGTCGCAGCTGCCGTGCTCGACGGCGTCGCCCGAGCGTACCTGCGCTGGAAGAGCGAGGGTTTCGCGGGGCTCGCGGTCGAGTACGAGCGAAGGGCGTGGCTCGCGGGCCGCGAAGTCACGATCAGTGACGCCATGGGCCGTTCGCTGGTGAGCGGGCAGGTGCAGGGTATCGATGCCCAGGGCCGCCTTCTGGTCGCCTCGCCGACGGGCGTCGTCCCGGTCGCCGCGGGTGACGTGACGCTGCGACGTGACGGCGCAGGCGAGGCGGGGTCGTGAGGCACGATTTCACTCCGCGGCGCGTGGGGGAGATCCTCGACGACTCGATCGCGCTCGTGCGCGTCAACTTCCGCACCATCGGGGCGGTGACCGCGGTCGTTCTGCTCCCCGTGGCTGCGGCGTACAGCGTGGTCGCCAGCTTCTACATCCGCACCATCTTCGAGATGATCGGGCAGGACGTGGGTAGCGCGGTCTCCGGAACGAGCGCCGTGCCCGACTGGTCGATCCTCGTGATCGCGACGCTCATGCAGGCGCTCGGCCTCCTCTATATGGGCTCGCGCGCACTGCTGGACGCCACCGTCTTCTCGAACTCGGACAAGTTGTTGGAGCGCCGCCCTGTGCCGCTCAAAGATGCGCTTCGGACGGGCTTCCGCTCGTTTGTGATGCTCGTCGTCGTACAGATGATCACCGCTGCCGCCTCCGGTGCCGTGGCGTTCGCCGTGGGTTTGGTCTTCGGTATCGCCTCGTTCGCCGTGATGCTGGCGAGTCCCGGGATCGGCGCGTTCGGCATCTTCGGTGCCTACCTGCTCGCGCTCGTCGCCTGGGCGGTCGCGTCCATCCTGCTGGCCATCGCGGGTCCTGCCGTCGTGATCGAAGGCGGGCTGGGGCAGGCGCTCATGCGGTCACTGCGCCTCGTGCGTCGCCACTTCTGGCGCGTGCTTCTCATCGTGCTCGCCTCAGCGTTGCTCGTGGCGCAGTTCGAGTCCGCGCTCGCCACGCCGACGATCGTGCGTGAGATCGTCGCCGGCTTGCAGACACCGGGCGCGGTGTTCGGCGAGATCGCGTGGGGGTGGAAGGTCTTCGACGGTCTCGTGCAGGGTCTGGCGATATCCCTCGTGATCCCGTTCTCCGCCTCGGTCACCCTCCTCACGTATCTCGATCTGCGTGCCCGCGACGAGGGCATGGACCTCGTCATCCGGGCCCGGGAGCTTCTGGCCGCGTGAGCCGGGGCACCCTGCGCACGCTGCTCGCCGTCGCCGTTCTGGCGGGGCTGGCGTTCGGCGCCGTCTACCCTGCACCGGCGCACGCTGCGCCGATCCCCCTTGCCACGTTCGCCGCCAAGCTCGACAGCGCGCTCGGCGTCGTGAAGGAAGCGGGCTCGTCGGTGACGTCTCAGTCCGTTGCCGCCGCGGTTGCGATGCAGGTGGAGACCCTGCTTCCGCTCGGGCAGGAAGTCGCGGAGGGTACGGCCACCATCACCGTTGCCGACAATGTCGCGGTGCACCGCCTCACAGGCGATCTGCGCACTGCGACCACCGCATCCGCGCGCACCGAAGCTGCCGACGCGCTCCTCGACCACCTCGATTCCATGCGAAGCGCGCTGGGGCTGGCCGGCACGGCTCCTTGGGATGCCGCCACGTTGCAGTCGCTGCTCGCGGAGCGCCCCGTTACCACGGACGGCGGCGGCAACTGGCTTGGCGAGCAGGTCACCAGGATCCTCGAGGCGATCACAAAGTGGCTGGACAGCCTGACGGGCGCATCCGCCGGAGCACGTCCCTTCGCGCCGAGCAGGCTCATACCGGTCGTGGCCATCGGTGTTCCCGTTGTGATCGCACTCTGGATCCTCGGGAGGGCGCTCGTGCGCCGTCGCCGGCGGTCGCCAAAGGCGCGCGCTGCCGAAGGGGCGACCGACGCGGGCCCGGTCGTGGCCGCCGCTGCCGACCTTCCCGACGACCCGCTGTCGTTCGCCGAGCGTCTTGCGTCCGAGGGCAGGCATCGTGACGCGGTACGAGCCCTCTACGGCGGCGCGGCGCGCCACCTCGTCGAGGAGGGCCTTGTCGCGCGCATGCGGACTCGCACCAACCACGAGATGCTCCGCGACGTGCGCGACGCAGCGCCCGCGCTCGCTCCGGCCTTCGGGCGGCTGACCGACGAGTTCGAGATCGCGTGGTACGGGCACGCGGATCCGGGCGGCGGCGGGTTCGAGCAGGCCCGTGTCACCTACGAGGCGCTGCTCGGCAGCGTCGAGTCCGGGGAGCGCTCCGACGCCACCGCGGGCGAGCGGGCGGACGGTCGAGCGCGATGAGGCGCCTGCGACTTCGCATCGACCGCACGACGGCGTTCATCGCCGTAGGCGCGATCGTGCTGGGGATCGTCTACATGGGCATCGCGACGTGGGTCGAGGCGCAGTTCGCCGACACCGTGCCATCGACGTCATCGCTCTCCACGTCGTCGGTCGGGCTCAAGGTCTGGCACGACTACCTGGACCGCTTGGGTATGGGCCCGCGGCTGCTCACGCAGTTCGACAGCCTGCCGGCCTCCTCCACGATCATCTTCGCGGGATCCTTCGAGAACCCGCCCACCGAGCAGGACGCCGCGCGTGTCGAGAAGTGGGTGCGCGGCGGCGGGCGCGCCGTGCTCGTCGGGCTCGACGATGCGGGACTGTCCGGTCCCTTCGATCCGCCCGGCGGCAACGTGGCGGCCGCCGAGACCTCGACGGTGTCGCCGTGCTTCCCCGGCGCGTACGCCCACGATGTCTCCTCGATCGCCGCGGGGTCGGGCAGATTCGATCTCGGCCAGGGTGCGTGGGTCTCGCTCTACCAGGACGCGGATGGCTCTTCGGTGATCTCGAGGACCTACGGGCGGGGGAGCATCGTGTGGCTGGCCGATGTGACACCGGTGAGCAACAACGGCATCGGGCTCCGCGACGGCGCGCGTCTCGCCGTCCAGCTCGCGAACGCGGCGGGGTACGCCATCTACTTCGATGAGTACCACCACGGCCTCACGAACACCGTGACGGCCTGGCAGCTGCTCGGGTCCGGCGGACGTGCGGCGCTCGTGCTGCTCGTCGCTGCCGTGCTCGTTCTCGTTCTCGCGCGGGGCAGGAGACTCGGTCCTCCGATCCCGGTGAGCGAGATCCCGGCGGCACGCGGGGGTGCCTGCATCGCGCAGCTCGCGGAGCTGTTCCGGACCGCGGGGGCGCGTCCCGAATCTCTCGCGCGGATCGAAGAGGGGCTCGTGCACTCACTCGTGCGCCGCTACGGCGACCGCGCGAGCGGACTGGCGCATCAGCCGGTAGCGGCGCGCGCCATCGAAGAGGCGTCGGCGCTTCGGGCGCGCGGCGCGATGACCAAGGACGAGTTCGTGGCCGCGGCGCGGCATCTGCGCGCGGCCCGGAAAGAAGTGGAGGGCACAGATGGGTGATCCGACCGCGATCCAGCGGCTCGCGCAGGACGTCCGGGCTGAAGTGGGCAAGGCGGTGGTCGGCCAGGGGGACGCGGTCGAGTCGCTGCTCATCGGCCTCATCACCGGCGGGCACGTGCTCCTTGAGGGCGTCCCCGGCACCGCGAAGACGCTCATGGCGCGCAGCCTTGCGTACGTGCTCGAAGCGTCGTTCAAGCGCATCCAGTTCTCACCCGACCTGATGCCTTCGGACGTGGTGGGCACGACCGTCTACGACGCCGACAGCGGAAGCTTCCGCCTGCGCACGGGGCCTGTGTTCGCGAACCTCGTGCTCGCCGACGAGATCAATCGCACGCCCCCGAAGACGCAGGCGGCACTGCTCGAGGCGATGCAGGAGGGGCAGGTCACCATCGACGGCACCGCGCACCCGCTGCCGCAGCCGTTTCTGGTGATCGCCACGCAGAACCCGGTGGAGTACGAGGGCACCTACCCCCTGCCCGAAGCGCAACTCGACCGGTTCCAGCAGAAGGTCGTCGTCGACTACCCTGACGAGGCGAACGAGGTCGAGGTGCTGAGTCGGCACCTGTCCGGCCTTGAGATGACCGACCTGGCCGGTTTCGGCATGAAGGCGGTCGCGAGTGTGGCGGACGTCATCGCCGCACGCTCGACGCTCGCGCACGTCGTCGTCGACGCGGGTGTGGTCGGCTACACGGCGCAGATCGTGCGCGGTACGCGCGAGCATCCCTCGGTCCTGCTCGGAGCGAGTCCGCGCGCCGGCGTCTCGCTGCTCGTGGCGAGCAAAGCGTATGCGATGCTCCAGGGCCGCGACTTCGTCACCCCCGACGACGTGAAGGCGATGTCCGCACGCTGCCTGCGCCACCGCATCATCGTCCGCGCCGAGGTCGAGATCGAGGGCTACGGCGCCGACTCCATCCTTGGAGACGTGCTCGACAAGGTCGCCGTTCCCCGGTGAAGCTGCCGCCCCGCATAGAGCGCGTCCTTCGGGCAGCCGGCTTCTTCGTGACGCCGCGCGCGGCGCTGCTGCTCGCCGCCGGCGCCCCCGTGGTCGCGCTTCTGCGCGGGTCCGCCGCAACGTGGACGGCTCTCGCTTGGAGCGTTGCGTGGGTCGCAGCCGTTGCGAGCGACGTCGTGCGTGCGAAGATGCCGACGCGCCTCTCGTGGTCGCGGGGACTGCCCCCGAAGCTGTCGATCGGCGTCGCGAATCCCGTCGCGCTCACCATCGGGAACCCCTTCTCCACACCCGTGACGCTGCGCGGCCGTGAGACGCCGCCGCCCGTCTTCGCGGGGGAGCGCGCCTTCGGCCCCGTGACGGTGCCCCCGCACGCGGATGTGACGGTCCCGCTCTCGTTCACTCCGCCGGCGCGCGGTCTCTTCGCGTTCGGGAGTATCGGCGTGCGCACCACGGGGCCGCTCGGCCTCGGCGGTCGCGCGGTGCGCGTTCCGCTCCCTCAGGAAGCGAAGGTCTACCCGGACATCGTCGCCGTCCGCAGCTACGCGCTGCTCGCGCGCAAGGGCGCGCTCGCCGAGATGGGCATCAAGCGGATGCGGCTGGCAGGCGAGGGGACCGAGTTCGAGTCGCTGCGCGAGTACCTCGAGGGCGACTCTTTCCGCGACATCGACTGGAAGGCGACGGCACGGCACGGCAAACCAATCGTGCGCAGCTTCGAGGTCGAGCGAAGCCAGACGCTCGTGATCGCGATCGACGCCGGGCGCCTCATGACGCCGCGCGTCGGCGCGCTCGCCAAGCTCGACCGCGCCGTCAACGCGGCGCTCATGCTCGCATACCTGGGCACGGAGCGCGACGACATGGTGGGCCTGCTCGTGTTCGGGCGGGACGTGGAGCGCTACCTGCCGCCGCGAAAGGGCCACCGGCAGTTCCTCGCGATCCTCGAGGCGCTCTACGCGGTCGAGGGGAAGGTCGAGGAGCCGGACTACGACCGCGCGCTGCGCTATCTGGCCACCAAGCTGCCGAAGCGCGCGCTCGTGGCCGTCTTCACCGACCTGCAGGGCAAGGAGCCGTCGCACCGGCTGCTCGCCACGCTCTCAGCGATGGCGCCGCGGCACCTGCCGCTCGTGATCACGCAGCGAAACCGCGAGGTGGAGCGCACCGCGCGCCGGGATCCGACCCGCGAGCCGCAGGTGTTCGAGGCTGCGGTGGCGGAGTCGCTGCTCGCGGACAAGACCGCCGCCCTGCGCCTCCTGCAGGCGCGCGGCGTGCTGGTTCTCGACGTCCTTCCCGAGGAGCTCACGGTCGCATCCGTGAACCGCTATCTCGAGATCAAGGCGCGCGGCCGCCTGTAGCCGGGTGGTGCGGGAGCCTTTGCGCTAGACGCCGGCAGGCTCTTCCTCGCCGCGTCCCGGCACCAGCACGTAGGCCACCAGCAGCCCGAAGAGCACCGCTCCGACGACCAGCTTGAGCGCGTCCGGCGCCGCTGTCGGCGTGAAGAACCCCTCGATCCCCGCAGCGATGGCGAAGAGCGGCAGCGTGCCGAGCAGGAGACGCGCCGCGACGGGCGCGGCGGCCTTGAGCGCGGCTCCGCGTGGGAGGTCGCCCGGGAAGAGCAGCGCGCCCGCCATCTTGAGACCGGCTCCGCCCGCGATGATGATCGCGGGCAGCTCAAGAGATCCATGCGGGACGATGAGCGACCAGAACGCGACGCCTGCCCCGGCGCGCGTGAACAGCGCGGCGAGGACGCCGACCATCAGTCCGTTCTGCAGCATGGCGTACACGGTGAGCGCGCCGAAGGTGATGCCGCCCGCGAACGCCATGATCGCCACCTGCACGTTGTTCACGCCGATGTAGGAGCCCATCACCGGGTAGAGCGCGGCGCCTTCCGCGTTCGCCTGCTTGGTGTCGGCGAGTTGCGAGGGGGAGATGTCGCGGAACTGCTCCGGTATGAGGAGGCGGGCCAGCGAGCGGTCGGCGTACACGGCGATCCAGCCGGCTGCGGCTGCTCCGACCATGAGCGCGGCCGCGACAGCGATCGGCTTCCATTCCCGGCGCAGCAGGCGCGGGTAGTCGCGCGCGAGGAACTGCCAGGCAGCGGCGAGGCGGTGCGGAGCGGCTCCGTAGAGCTCGCCGTGCGCCTGGCCCACGACGCGGTTCAGATACGCCTGGGTCTTCGATCCGGGGAAGTGCGTCTGCGCATACGCGAGATCGGCGGCCGCGCGACGGTAGTCCTCGTGCATGCGCTCGAGCGCGGGAGCGCCCATGCGCTTCACGCCACGGCGGCGTGTCTCTGCCGCGGCGTCGGCGAGCCGCTCCCAGACCTCACGCCCGCTCGCGATGAACTCGCGTTCCTGCACCTTGGCGACGTCCCTCCGTCCCGACTCCGAAGCCCCGCACCCATGCTAGCATCCGCCTCGCGGTATCATCTGCCAGACGCTTGGGCGGGGCATCCGGCTCGCCGCTCCGTCGCCGACCACGCCGGGGGCCGTGAGTGCTTCGATGACCGACACGACGAACAACATGGACCTGCTGAGCGTCGAGACCCCCGAGTCGGTCGCGTTCGCCTACCGGCTCGCCGGCCTCGGCTCGCGCGGGTTCGCGCTCATCATCGACACGGCGATCATCGGGGTGTTCAGCGCGGTCGAGGCTCTCCTCGCGCTCGGGGTGTACCTCGGGCTCTCCGCAGCTTCCCCCCGGCTCGGCGAGACGGCCGGTCCCTGGGTCGTCGGCGCTTTGATCGTCCTCATCTTCCTCACCACATGGGGCTACTTCATCGTGGGCGAGGTCTTCGGCAACGGCCGGACGTGGGGCAAGAGATGGATGGGTCTGCGCGTGGTGCGCGACGACGGCAGTCGCGTGGGTGCCGGCGACTCGATCATCCGAAACCTGCTCAGGCTCGCGGACATCCTGCCCGGCAACTACGCGGTCGGCATGTTCTCGATCCTGTTCACGCGCCAGCACAAACGGCTCGGCGACATGGCCGCCGGCACCGTCGTGATCCGTGACGAGACCCAGGAGCTGCGGCTCGATGACGGGGGAGTCGCAGAGCGGGTGCTGCTCGCGCGGGAGTACCTCGAGCGCCGGGCCACGATGACGTCGGACGCCGCGCGTTGGCAGGTGGGGGCGGCCGTTCTCGCGACGTTCGGCGAGGTCCCGCAGCCCGAATGGGATGAGCCCACCCTCGCGGGGCGCGTTGCGGATCTCTGCGGGTGGCGGGAACTGCATCGAGGCTAGGGTGTGGACGCTGGTTCCGCCTGTCGCGCGTTGACCTGTCCGCTCCGCTCGGCTACCGTGAACCACTCGATGCAGACGGTTTACTGACGCGCGCACGCGCGCGCTGGAGGAGACACATGCCCAGATCGTCCGACTATCCGTTCGGCCCCGCGATCTCGGCGCGCGGGCTGTCGGTCAACGCGCTGTTCGCCGCGCTGCTCGCGGTCTCGGCCATCCTGTCGGTGCCGCTGCCCGGGCTTGCGGTCCCGATCACGCTGCAGGTCATCATCGTGGTGCTCATCGCGCTCATCGTTCCGCCGTCGTGGGCCGCCGTCTCCGTCGGGACGTACCTCATCGCCGGCGGGGTGGGACTCCCGGTCTTCGCACGGCTCCACGGCGGGCTCGCTGTCCTGCTGGGCCCGACGGGCGGCTACCTGTTCGGGTTCCTGCTCGGTGCGGTCGCGGGCGCCTGGGTGCGCAGGCGGCTCGCGAAGCGCATGGCTCCGCTGGTAGCCGACGCGCTCGCCGCGGCGAGCGTCATCGCATTCGTGTACGCGATCGGCTGGCTGCAGCTCATGGTCGTGACAGGGATCGGTCCCGTGGCGGCTGTCCTGAGCGGGGTTGCGCCCTTCATCGTCCCGGACGCCTTGAAGGCTGCCGGCGCTGTCGCGGTCGCGCCGATGGTGCGGAAGGCCTCGCGGCTCTAGAACCGGTCCTCCAGCTTCGGGAGGCGCACGGTGAAGACCGCGCCGCCTTCCGCGCGGTTCGCAGCCTCGATCGTGCCCCGGTGCGCCGCCACGATCGCCTTCACGATTGCGAGGCCGAGCCCGGCGCCACCCGTCTTGCGGTCGCGCGAGTACTGCGCGCGGTAGAAGCGCTTGAACAGGTGGGCGAGGTCGGCGGCGGGGATGCCCGGCCCCTCGTCGAGCACGCGAAGCACCGCTTCGCCGTCTTCCTCCGAGAGCGCCACCGTGACCCGCTTCCCGGCAGGTGTGTGGCGCGTCGCGTTGTCGACCAGGTTGCCGACCACCTGCTGCAGGCGGTCGCGGCTGCCCAAGATCATCGGAGCGCTGCCCTCGACGACGACAGTCACCCCGCGTTCGAGGGCGAGTGGTTCGTTGGCCTCCACCGCGAGTCGTGCGGCCTGCGTGAAATCCACGCGAGCCAGCGGCAGCTCCCCCGTGGCGCCCTCGATGCGCTGGAGCTCGAGCAGGTCGTTCGCGAGTCCGGTGAGGCGGTCGGCTTCGCGGATGATCGTCTCGAGGAACCGCTTCTGGTCGGCTTGGTCGATGTCGCCCTCCAGCAGCGTCTCGGCCGCGAGCCGGATCCCGGTGAGCGGGCTGCGCAGCTCGTGGCTCACGTCCGAGACGAAGCGCGACTTGCGGCGCTCCTCTTCATGCAGCTCGACCGAGGAGGTCTCGATCTCCTCGGCGAGCTCGTTGAACGCGATCGCGAGGTCGTGGATCTCGCGCGGACCGGTCGGGTTCACGCGCACCGTGTGGTCGGAGGCGAGCGCTGTCGCGCCCGCCTGCAAGTCGCGCAGCGGCCGCGTGAGCCGGCGGGCGAGGAACTCGGTGATGAGGAATGCGACGACGAGGAACGCCACGCCCGCGATCGCGAGCTGGTCCCAGTAGTCGACGAGCACCGTGAGTGCGGAGAACGTCGACGCCGTCACGTACGTTGCGCCCACGACGCGCCCGCCGGAGCGAACCGGGACCGCGACGGAAAGCGCGATGCGCCCGTTGCCGAGAACGGAGGTCGCGGTCGACTCCTTGCCGCCGAGCGCCCGCTTGATGATCTGGCGGCGTGAGATGTTGTCGCCCGCGGAGGTGCCGGCACTGTCGGCGACGACCACGCCCCCGGTGTCGACGACGATCACGCGGCTCGTCGAGCCCGCCGACGCGTGCGCGAAGGCTTGCGACATGCGCGTGCCGGTGTCTCCCGAGGTCGAGATCCCGCCGACGGAGCCGATCGCCGATCCGAGCATCGCCGCGGATACGCGCGCCTCGGACGAGAGACGCTCCTCGAGTCGCCGCATGCCGAACGCCTCGGCCTGGCGCAGGAAGTAGACGGACAGCGCCGCCGCAGCGGCGACGGCGACGAGCAGGAAAGCGGCGAGCAGCCGCGTGCGGATCGACCCGCGCACGTGCGCGCCCTAGCCGATCAGCCGGTAGCCGTACCCGCGCACCGTCTCGACGATGTTGGGGTCGACGGCGGCGGCCTCGAGCTTGTCGCGAAGCCGCTTGATGTGGGTGTCGACGGTCTTGGTCTCGACGACGATCTCCCAGCCCCACGCCTCGCGCAGCAGCTGGTCGCGGGAGAGGACCTTCCCGCCGTGACGCATCAGGCAGGCGAGCAGTTCGAATTCCCGAGGCGTGAGGTCGACCAGGGAGTCTCCGTGCGTGACGACGTGCGAGCTCTCGTCGAGACGCAGCCCGGCGTACTCGAACACCTCGCCCGCTTCGCCGACCGCGCCGCGGTGCGGAGCGGTCGCGCTCCGGCGCAGGAGCGCCTTCACGCGCGCCTGCAGCTCGCGGATGCCGAACGGCTTGGCGAGGTAGTCGTCGCCGCCGAGCTCGAGTCCGACCACCTTGTCGAGCTCGGTGTCGCGAGCGGAGAGGAAGAGCACCGGCACATCGCTGCGGGCGCGCAAACGGCGGCACACCTCGAAGCCGTCCGTGCCCGGAAGCATGATGTCGAGAACGACGAGGTCGAAGGCGCCGGCATCGGCGAGCGCGAGCGCTTCGTCGCCGGTGCGCGCGGTCACGACCTCGTAGCCTTCCTTGCGCAAGTTGAAGGACACGAACTCGAGGATCGCGTCCTCGTCGTCGACCACGAGGAGCCGTGGGGTATGAGGCATGAAGGAGTCCCCCTTGTCCGACCTGCGGGTCCACGGCGATGATAGCACCGGGGCGAACGGACTTTGTGTTCCGGGGCCGCCACGGACGGATGACGGAGCGGCAACGCCGCAGGTCAGACGGGCATCCGGCAGTCTCGGCCGCGGGGTCGAGCGCGAGCGGGCCTATTCGAAGCGGAAGCGGGCGGAGCGGACGATGATCCTCGCAGTCGACGTGGGCAACACCCAGACGGTCGTCGGGCTCTTCGATGACGAGACCTTGGTCGCGCACTGGCGGGTTTCGAGCGATCCGACGATCACCGCGGACGAGCTGGCCGTGAAGGTCGCCTCGCTGCTGGAACTCGATGGCCGGAGCTGGGGAGACGTGAGCAGCGCGATCGTCGGCTCGGTCGTCCCGCGTCTCACGGATGCGTGGATCGATGTGGTGCGGGACATGATCGGCGACGCCCCGATGGTCGTCGGGCCCGGTCTCAAGACCGGCATGCCGATCCGCTACGACAATCCGCACGAGGTCGGCGCGGACCGCATCGTCAACGGGGTGGCCGCCATCGCCGCATTCGGCGCGCCTGTGCTCGTCGTGGACTTCGGCACGGCGACCACCATCGACGTCATCGACGCCGACGGCGGGTATCTCGGCGGAGCGATCGCACCCGGCCTCGAGACGAGCGCGGAGGCGCTGTTCCGCAAGGCGGCGCGTCTGAGCAACGTCGACCTCGTCGATCCCGGAACGGTCATCGGCCACAACACGCGCCAGAGCGTGCAGGCCGGTCTCTTGCTCGGGCAGGCCGCGATGATCGACGGACTCGTGCGGCGTACCTGGACCGAGCTCGGCCGCGAGACCCCGGTGGTCGCGACCGGCGGGCTCGCACAGCGCATGTCGGCGTTCTGCGAGACAGTCACGGACGTCGACCCGGACCTCACGTTGCGGGGTCTGCTGCTCGTCTATCGGCGCAACCACTAGCGCCCGCGGTCGCCCGGGTCGCGAGCCCCCGCGTCACTGCTTGGCGCCGTCGTCGGCGACTCTCAGCGGGCTATCGGGGCGCATGTGGTGCGCGACGAGTTCGCGCACCTCCTCCCGGCGCTTCACCGACCAGCGCAGGTAGAGCGCGGTCCGCTCCGCGATCTCCGCGCTGATGCGCTCGTGGTCGACGTAGGTGCTGCGACCCGGCTTGTCGAGGCGCGCATAGGGCTTGCCGGCGTCGTGCAGCAGGGCCGCCCATCGCAGCGCCGGCTCGGGCGGTACCGCCCCGACCACGCCGAGGGTGTGCTCGAACAGCGAGCGCGAATGCCACGGGCTCTTCTGCTCGTAGCCGACCTGGAGGCCGATCTCGGGGAGTACGAAACGCAGGAGGCCCGTGTCCGCGAGCAGGCGCAGCCCCGATGGCGCGTCGAGGCCGACGAGCATGCGGTCGAGTTCGAGCATCCAGCGTTCGCGCGCAACGTTGAGGATCCGCGGCGCCAGCCGGCCCATCGCGTCGCGTGTCGCGTCCTCGACCCTGAAGCCCAGCTGTGAAGCGAACCGCGCGGCGCGCAGCATCCGCAGCGGGTCCTCGGCGAATCGTGCGCTTGGGTCGCCGACGCACCGGATGACCTTCGCGGCGATGTCCGCGGCGCCGTCGAACGGGTCGATGATCTCCTCCCCGTGCATCGCCATCGCGTTGATCGTGAAGTCGCGCCGCGCCAGATCCTCGTCGAGGTCTCGCAGATACGCGACCTTCGGGCCGCGCGAGCACGGCGCGTAGGTCTCAGCGCGGAACGTGGTCATCTCGATCTTGCGGCCATCGACCGCGAACCCGACGGTTCCGAACCGCTTGCCCACCAGATACGGGCGGCGCCCGGCCGCCCGCACGCGAGCCTCGACCTCGTCGGGGTGCAGCGGAGTGGCAAAGTCGAAGTCTTCGCACGGGCGCCCCATCAGCAGGTCGCGCACCGAGCCGCCGACGAGGTATGCAGGGCTCACGACCGCTTCGACGGCGTCGAGAAGGCGGCGGATGTCGCTCCCGCTCACGCTGTCGAACGCGACCGCACCCTCTGCTGCTGCCATCGCCCCTCGCCCCGTCTCTCCTCACATACATCGATACCCGCACCGCGCGTCCGGCAGGCGCGTCCGGGCCGTCACGCTCCCTCGCGACGTGGGCAGAGGAGGAGATGGCCGCGACGGCCTGCCCGTATCAGCAGTGCCGGGTCTGGTCGCCACAGGTCACCGGGCGCTTCGCGCCTCGCGTATACTCCGCCTGTGCACAAAGGTGTGCACAGACTGGACGTCGTGAGGACATCCCATGCGCTTCTACCGTGTCGGTGACAAGGTCGTGAGCCGCGACAAGCTCGTCGACCAGATCGAGGCGATCCTGACCGATCGCGAGGGCGGCGCCACGCAGCACGAGGCCGCCGCCGCCCACGGCGTCGATCGCTCCTTCGTCTCCTGGCTCGAGAACCTGGGCGAGGTCCGTCGCGGGCGGCGCGTCGCGCTCGTCGCGTTCCCCGTCGCGAACGTCGACGAGGTGCGCCGGGTGTGCGACGAGCACGCCGTCGAACTCTCGATGATCGTGTCGCAGGCGGAGCGCGAGGGCATGGAGGCAGGCCGCGCCGACGCCGTCTTCAACCTGGTCCTCGACACGCTCGCCGACCTCAAGGACTTCGACGTCGTCATCATCCTGGCGTCGACCAAGCGGACCGGCGCCATCGAGAAGATCCTCGGCCGCGAAGTGATCGCGCGTCCGCTCGGCCCGTCGCCCCTTCGTCACGACGTCGAGGTGGACCTCGAAGAGCTGAGCGACCTGCTCGACGCAGTCTGCGCCCCCGTGCCGGCGAAGGAGTCCTGAGCCCGTCATGAAGCAGGTCGTCTCCATCTCCATCGGATCCTCCAAGCGCGATCACAGCGTCGAGATCGAACTGCTCGGGGAGCGCGTGCACATCTGGCGTGAAGGCACGGACGGCGACATGGCCGAGGCCGTGCGCCGCCTGCGTGAGTACGACGGCAAGGTCGACGCTTTCGGCATGGGCGGCATCGACCTGTTCCTGAACGCCGCGGACCGCACCTACTGGTTCCGCGACGCGAAGCAGTTCCGCGATGCGGTGAAGATCACGCCGCTGCTCGACGGCAGCGGCCTCAAAGGCGCCGTCGAAGGCGATGTCGTGCGCTTCATGCGGGAAGACCTCGGCCTGCAGGTCGCGGGAAAGCGCGTGCTCGTCACGAGCGCGGTCGATCGCTGGGGCATGGCGATGGCGTTCGCGGACGCAGGCTGCGAGATGACCTACGGCGACCTGCTCTACGCGCTCGATGTGCCGATCATGATCCGCAGGCGCACCGCCCTCATCCGCGCGTGCCGCGTCCTCGCCCCCGTCGCCTCGCTCCTGCCGTTCAAGTGGCTGTATCCGGCGGAGGCCGACCACACCTCGAAGGTCGAGGCGGAGTCGAAGCACGCTCGTCTCTACCACGAGGCCGACATCATCTCGGGCGACTACAAGTACGTCCGCAAGTACATGCCGGCGGACATGAGGGGCAAGTGGATCGTCACGAACACGACCACGGCTGCCGACGTCGAGTTCCTGCGCTCCACCGGCGCGGAGCTGCTCATCACGTCCACGCCGCGCCTCGAGGGTCGCACGTTCGGCACGAACGTCATCGAGGCGACCCTCGTCGCGATCGAGGGAGCCTCGCAGGCGCTCGCGCCGCAGCGCTATCTCGAGCTGCTGACGCAGGTCGGATTCGCCCCCGATGTCATCTGGCTGCAGAAGGGCTAGCCGCCTCCCTGCGCCGTTCGTCGCGCGGCATTCCCTGCGGGTTCGCCCGGTAGCCCGTCGGGCATGGCGGGTGCTACACTCAGCGACGTTCAGGCAAGCCACGACATGCGATGCGTGACGCGTCGGGAGTCCCTGCGAACCCGGTCCTCGGAAGAGGCACGGTCGCGGCGAGACACCGGCGCCAGCGCGAATGCGCCCGAAAGGACTCCCGCCCCATGAACAAGCGCGCTCGCAACCGCCTCATCGGCGTCACCGCGATCATCCTCATCGTCGCCGCCGTCCTTCTCGTCACGCTGCTGCCGTCCGGCGGCTCGTACGAGCAAAAGGTCGCCGACGTCGCCAACGACACGAAGCTCGTAGGGACCCGCGTGAAGGTCACGGGTGCCGTGGTCGCCGGTTCGTGGGACAAGAAGACGAACCCGATGGTCTTCAAGATCCGCGAGCAGGGCTCGACCTCCGGCCCCGAGGTCAAGGTCGTCTACAACGGCAGCGCGCCGAACACCTTCGGCAGCGACACCATCGCGATCCTCACCGGCACCGTCTCGCAGCAGGGCGTGATCGAAGCGAACGAGATGCTCACCAAGTGCCCGTCCAAGTACGAGACGAAGTCGGACGCCGCAACCGTCGCGGGCATGCTCGCGGCTCCCTCGGACACCCCGATGCGCGTCACCGGCTTCCTGAAGCCGGGCTCGCTCAAGGACGCAAGCTCCGCGGACAGGTTCGTGCTCGCGGCCTCGGTTGAGGGGACGGGCGCTTCGGTGCCGGTCTCGTTCGGCGGGACCATGCCTGACGGCACGAAGGACGGCGTGGATCTCGTGGTGTTCGGCAAGCTCGAGAACGGCACCTTCGTGGCGACGGACGTCTCGCTCGCGAAGTAGCGGTCCGCTTGGCGGAGGCGTCCGCAAGGGGCGCCTCCCGATTCCTGGAAGGCACGAGAGAGGCGCCCATGACGACATTCGGTCAGTTCCTGCTCGCCGCATCCACTCTGTCCGCCCTGCTGTCCATCGCGCTCATCGCGTTCGGGCACATGGGTGGCCCGAAGGCGGGGGAGTCGCTGACGAACGCGGGCTACATCGCCACGTTCATCGCGTTCCTCACCACATCCGCGGCGATCATGCTGCTGCTCGTGGCTTTCTTCACCAAGAACTTCTCGTTCCTCTATGTCGTGGAGAACCACTCGCGCGACGTGTCGAACCTGCGGTGGTTCTACGACATCTCGGCGCTGTGGGCCGGGCGTGAAGGCTCCCTGCTCTTCTGGGAGTGGATCCTCTCGTGTTTCGCGGCGTTCGTCGCGTGGCGCCGGTTGTCGGTGACCGACCCGATCTCGAACATCGCTCTCGCGGTTCTGAACTTCGTGCAGATCTTCTTCCTGGTCGTGATCTTCTTCCCGACGAACAACCCGTTCCACGCCACGCCGGCGGGCTGGGTCGATTCGACGGGGCAGCTCGTCAATCAGCTCATCGGCACCGTCAATCCCGCTCTGCTGGGCATGAACCCGCTGCTGCAGCACTGGGCGATGATCCTGCACCCGCCGACATTGTTCATCGGCTATGCGGGCCTTGCCGTTCCGTTCGCATTCGCCCTCGCTGCGGTCTTCCTCGGGGACGCTTCGGACCTGTGGGTCCGCATCGTCGGCCGCATCACCGTCTTCTCGTGGCTCATGCTGAGCATCGGTATCGGCCTCGGCGCCATCTGGGCGTACGTCGTGCTCGGATGGGGCGGCTACTGGGGCTGGGACCCGGTCGAGAACGCCTCGCTCCTGCCGTGGCTCACGGGCGTTGGCCTGCTGCACAGCTTCACCGCCTACCGGCGCCGCGGTGGCTTCAAGCGCTGGGCGGTCATGATGTCGGCGATCAGCTTCGTGCTCGTGCTGCTCGGCACGTTCATCACCCGCTCCGGCGTCATCGAGTCGGTCCACAGTTTCGGCTCCGACCCGCTGTCATTCTGGGCGTTCCTCATCATGATGGGTGCCAGCCTGCTCGTTCCGGCTGTCGGGCTCTTCCTGCGCGGGAACGTCTTCAGCGGCAACGACGAGTTCACGTCTCTCATGTCGAAGGATGGCTCGTACTACTTCAACAACGTGTTCATGCTCTTCGCGGCGCTGCTGGTCGCGGGGCTCACCCTGTCCCCGGCGTTCGGCGGACCGTCGTTCAACGCAGCGTCCTTCGACCTGCTGGCCCGGCCCGTCGGCATCTTCTACGTGCTGCTCATGACGGTGTGCCCGATCCTGTCGTGGGGCGCGACTGACGGCGCGACCTTCTGGAAGCGCGCCAAGTGGCCGCTCGCCATCGGCGGCGTCATCGCCGCCGGCTTCCTCGCCATCTGGGCGACGGTCCTGCTGCCGAACTACAGCGGCAGCCTCACCAAGCTCGACGCACTCGCCGCGATCCAGGCGCCTCTCGACCACATCGAGGGCATCATCGGCCTCATCATCGCCGGCTTCGCCATCGCCCTGCCGGCCTACCTGTTCGTCGACGGCGCCCGCAAGCGCGCAGCTGCGCGCGGTGAGAACCCGGTGGCGGCGTTCTTCCAGATCCTGTTCAAGTCACGCACCCAGTCCGGCGGGTACCTCACCCACCTCGGCATCGGCATCATCCTTGTGGGTCTCGTCGGCTCCTCCATGTACGTGAAGGACGTTCCCGTGACGCTGGCGGCCGAGCCGGGCGCGTCGGCCAAGGTCGGCCAGTACGAGATCGTCTACCAGGGCTACGACACCAAGACGCTCACCAACGGCGACGTTGTGAACACCGTCAACATCGACGTCAACCGCAACGGCGCGCTTCTGACCCGCATGAAGCCGGCCGTCACCGAGATGGCGAACCGCGCCGAGAACCAGTCGACCAAGTTCAGCGCCACGGTCTACTCAGAAGTGCTGAGCGACTTCTTCGTCTCGTTCAAGGGCGGGGACACCTCGGGCCTGTACTTCGACGTGAAGATCAACCCGCTCATCTCGTGGGCGTGGGTCGGCTTCCTGCTGCTGATCATCGGCACGGGCATCGCGATGTGGCCGCGCAAGGAACTGGCGGTAGCGCCCGCGCCGAAGCCGGCGCCGCGGGGCAAGAAGAAGGCGGCGTAGGGCGGCCCCTTTGGCAGACGCCACGACATCCGCACTCACGGTCGAGGGCCTCATGCGCACGTTCGGTGCGCGCAAGGCCCTCGACGGCGTGAGCTTCGAGCTCCCCGCTGGCGCGTTCCTGTCGATCTTCGGCCCGAACGGTGCGGGCAAGACCACCTTGCTGCGTACCCTCACCACGCTGCAGAGCCCTTCGGGCGGCAGCGCCAAGGTGCTCGGCCTCGACGTCGAGAGAGACGCAGTGGAGCTGCGGAGCCGCATCGGGCTCATCAGCCACAACCCGCTGCTGTACCCCGATCTCTCCGCGGAGGAGAACCTGCGCTTCTTCGCCGACATGTACGGCGTGGAGGACCCTGAGGCGCGCGTTCGCGAACTGCTCGATTCCGTGGAGTTGCTGCACCGCCGGTTCGATCTGGTGCGCACCTTCTCGCGCGGAATGCTGCAGCGCCTCTCGATCGCGCGGGCGCTGCTCCATCGCCCTGACGTGCTCTTCCTCGACGAGCCGTACTCCGGCCTCGATCCGCACGCGATGGACATCCTCGACCACCTCATCGCGCAGATCCGCAGTCAGCACACGTTCGTGATGGTGAGCCACGACCTCGGCAAGGGTCTCGAACTCTGCAGCCACGCGCTGATCCTCGCGAAGGGCAAGGTCGTGAGATTCGACGAGAAGGAGAACATCGACGACGAGAGCTTCGCCGCCGAGTACAGGAGCATCGTCGGGCTGGGGGTGGCCTAGGCCCATGGCCGATACCGCCAGCGCCAAGCACCCGTCTGCGATGCGCCAGTTCCTCGCGATCCTGCGCAAGGACATCGTGATGGAGCTCCGCACGTTCGAGATGCTCACCTCGATGGGGCTCTACACGATCCTCACGCTCGTCATCTACCAGATCGCTCTGTCCCAGTCGGGCAGCGGCTTCGACGTGCGTCTGATCGCAGCCGGCTTGCTGTGGCTCGCGTTCGTCTTCACCTCGATGCTTGGTCTCAACCGCTCGCTCGTGCACGAGAAGGACCAGGGCTGCCTGGAGGCGCTTCTGCTCTCGCCGGTCGATCGCCCCGTCATCTTCTTCGCGAAGGCGGCGGGCAACCTGATCTTCCTGCTCATCGTGCAGGTGATCACGATCCCGCTCTTCTTCGTGATGTTCCTGTCGCAGCGCGCTCTCGGCGGTGCGTTCTGGATGGTCCCGATCGCGCTGCTGGTCGGTGCGGTGGGCATCGCGGGCGTCGGGACGCTGCTGGCGACGATCTCGGTCAACACCCGCGGGCGCGACTTCATCCTCGCGCTGCTCTTCATCCCGGTGATGTTCCCGCTGCTGCTCGCGGCGGTGGGCGCCACGTCTGCGGCCATCCTGGGGAACCCCGGATACGTCGCCGAGTTCTGGCGCGACATCGCGCTCGCCGGCGGCTACGATGCGATAATGCTGCTGGCGGCATTCGGCCTCTACGAGTTCGTCATCGGAGCGTAGAGGACCGCGTCTGCGGTCCCGGTCGGCTCTCGCGCCGGTGCGCGGACGGCCGGGGATACCTGCGGAAGGGAAGGCTCGCTTGAACCGCAAGAAGCTCACATACGTCGCACTGGCGCTCGCGGCCGCGCTCACGCTCGCGGATTTCGTGCTCGCGTTCGTCGTGGCGGCTCCGGTCCTCGCCGACATGTCGATCGACGGTGCGGGGCGCACGATCGGCGGCAACCTTATCGCGAACCCTGTGCTGTTCAGCCAGAAGATCTTCTACTTCCACGTGCCGGTGGCGATCACGAGCTTCGTGGTGTTCTTCTTCACCGCCTTCTGGGGCGTCCAGTTCCTCCGCACGCGGGACCGCGCGTACGACACGCGCGCTCGCGTTGCGACCGAGGTGACGCTCATCTTCACGTTGCTCACGATGCTGACGGGCGATCTCTGGACGCGCGTCGAGTGGGGCGTGTGGTGGGCGTGGGAGCCTCGCCTGACCACGTACCTGATCATGTTGCTGCTCGTCATCGGCTACTTCGTCCTGCGCGCGAGCGTTGAGGACGAGGAGAAGCGCGCGGTCTACGCCGCGGTCTTCGGCATCATCGCGTTCCTCGACGCGCCGATCAGCTTCGCCATCACCCGCGTTGTGCCCTCCGGTTCGCACCCGGTCGTCCTGCGCGTGGGCGGCGGCCTCGACGGTGCGCAGCTCGCCGCGTTCCTCATCGGGATGTTCGGCATGATGCTGTTCGGCTACGTCATCTATCAGCTCCGCGTTCGCGAAGAGCAGGTCAAGGAGCGCGTTGAAGCGCTCAAGGCCGCGCTCGAGGACTAGGAAGGAAACGAGAGATGGACCCCGTCCTCCAGCAGATCTACCAGCTCGTCGTTCCGTCGCTGCCGTACGTGATCGGCGCGTACGGAGTGCTCTGGCTCGGCCTGATGGTGTACGTTGGCGTCTCGCTGTCGCGTCTGGGCAAGCTGGAGAAGCAGCTCGCACTGGTCGAAGACGCTCTGGCGAAGCGCGGCTAGCGGCCTTCTGGTTCCCGTGCAGGGGGGTGACCGATGAACCTGGGTGTGGTGTCGAGCCTGACGATGGGGTTCGCGATGGTCTTCCTCGCGGGCGCCACCGTTCTCTACGGCTACCACTTCATCGCCAAGCGCCCCTCCGCGTCCTTCTACGCGTCGCTCGCGACGGGACTCGCGTTCCTGAGCCTCACTGCCTCCATCGGACTGCACTCGAGCGCGAGCCAGGGCACCCGGATCTACGGGGCCTACTCGCTCGTGCTCGCCGCTTGGGCGCTCGTGGTCGTCTACTTCGCGGTCGAGCATCTCGTGAAGCTCAAGGTGTACGGCACGGTCCTCGTGCCGCTCTCGCTCGCAGCGCTCGTCGTCGCGCAACTCATGGGTGCGGGCTCGGTCGGACCGGCGCCGTCGGCGGCTGACATCGCGCTCTTCAACAGCTGGCGCGTCGGTGTGCACGTGGCCCTCGTCGTCTTCGCGAACGCCGGCTTCTTCATCGGCGCCGTCGCCTCGGGCGCGTACCTCGGCCTCGAGGCGCAGCTGAAGGGGCACCGCACCTCCACGCTCTTCAAGCGCTTGCCTTCACTCGCACAGACCGACGCGATCGCGCGCCGCGCCATCGTCTTCGCCTTCCCCGCCTACAGCGGCGGCCTGCTTCTCGGCGTGCTCCGCGCGATCGAGGAACGGGCAACGATCGGCGTGTGGTGGCTCGATCCCCGCATCATGCTCTCCGGTATGGTGTGGCTCATCTTCGGCGCGTACCTCTATCTGCGCTACGGCCGCACCACATCGGCGCGGACCGCCGCGTTCATCGCTCTCGTGGGCGCCGTGTTCGTCGTCGCACTCGCGATCGTGGCGAGAACCCCTGGCCTCGCCGGATTCCACCTCTTCGGCATCGCCGCGCAATGAGCGGAGAAGGCCCCTCGCACTACCCTGTGATGCTCGACATCGCCGGGCGGCTCGCCGTCGTCGTCGGCGGGAGTGCTGCTGCGCTTCGAACGGCGAGATCCCTCGCGAAGCACGGCGCGGACGTCGTCGTCATCACCCCCGACGTCTCGACGGAACTCATGAACCTGGAGGCGGACGGGGTGCTCACCATCGAGCCCCGTGGATATGTGCGCGGAGACCTCCAGAACGCGATGCTCGTTGTGGCGGCGAGCGGTTCTGCCGAGACCGACGCCGCGATCGTGGACGAGGCGCGCGAGCGCAATGCGCTCGTGAACGTGCAGTCCGATGGCGCGAAGTCCGATTTCATCGTGCCGTCGGTTGTGCGGCGCGGTGACCTGCAGATAGCCGTGTCGACCGCCGGGAAGGCTCCTTCGGTGGCCAAACAGGTCCGTCGCGGCATCGCGCGGGCGCACGGTGAGGAGTACGGGCCGTACGTCCAGCTCGTCGCCGACCTCCGCGCGCTGGCGGTCGCCCGCACCGGGATGTCCGAGGCGGAGCTGGCCCCGCTGTTCGACTTCGTGACGGCTTCCGACGTCCTCTTCCGGCTGCACGGCGGGGAGAGCGTCACGGCCGAGAGCGTCTACGACGCCTACGTTGCCTCGCTCGCAGAGAAGCCCGCGGAAGGGATGAAGTTCTCCGATGAGTGACTGGACCGGGAAGCATGCGCTCGTGACCGGTGGATCGAGCGGCATCGGGCTGGCCACAGCCGAGGCGCTCGCAGCGCGAGGCGCCGACGTCACGGTCGTCGCGCGCGACAGCGAGCGGCTCGAAGCGGCTCGTGAGGCGGTGGCGATTCGGCGCAGGTCGGATGCGCAGCGCATCGACACCGTATCCGGTGACGTCGCCACGCTCCAGGGTGCGCGGGCCATCGTCGCCGACGCCACGTTGGGCGATCGGCCCATCGACCTGCTGGTGAACTGCGCCGGCATCATCATCCCGGGCTACTTCGAGTCGATGTCCGTGACCGATTTCGAGCGGTGCATGGATTCGTGGCGCGGCTGCGTGTGGATGTCGCAGGCGTGCGCGCCGGGCATGATGGCCCGGCGGACAGGGCACATCGTGAACATCTCGAGCGTCGCCGGCTTCATGGGCATCTTCGGCTACACGGCGTACTCTTCGGCCAAATACGCGATCATGGGCCTCTCCGAGGCGCTGCGTAGCGAGATGCGCCCGCACGGCGTGGGCGTGAGCGTCGTGTGCCCGCCGGACACCGACACGCCCGGCCTCGCGTTCGAGAAGTCGCTGCGTCCCGCCGAGACCGACAAGGTGGCAGGCAACATCGCTGCCGTGCCGCCGTCGGTGGTCGCCGAGGCACTCGTTCGCGGCGTCGAGCGGGGGAAGTACCTCATCGTCCCGGGCGCGATCTCGAAGTTCTATCGGGTGCTGAAGGCCAACGCGCTCTGGCTCTTCTTCATGATCACGGATGGGGACGTCGCAGCAGCGCGCAAGGCGCGCGGCCTGTAGGGCCACGCTTGGACGCTCGATCCCGCGAAAGGGACCGCATGAGCACGAGGAACGCCGCTGTACTGTCCTTTCTCGAGAAGCTTCCGATGCCGGTCGTCATCGCCGACACGTCCACGGGGGAGATCCTCTGGGTGAACGGCCCGCACCTCGCGCTGTCGGGTGTGGGATCTCCCGACCGGATCATCGGCCACAGCATCTTCGAGTTCCTCGGACCCGAACAGACCGCGGTGGCCATGCGGGACGTCGAGGCCGTCGCCCATGGGGAGAGCCCCCCACCGGTCGTCTACCACGTGAAGCGTCTCGATGGAGCGACCGCTGACGTACACATCGCTTCGACGCCCATCTCGATGGGGCGCAGGCCCGCGATGGTGTCAGTGCTCACGGACGTGACCGACAGCGAACGGGCCATCAGCGACCTGGCAAAGCGCGAGGCTCGCTATCGCAGCCTCGTCGACGGAGCACCGGCAGCGATCGTCGTGGCGGTTCGCGACGAGATCGTCTACGCGAACGCATCGTTCGCGCGCACGATGGGCCACTCGTCACCCGCGCAGATCGTCGGGCTGTCTCCCTCGCGCTTCTTTGACACCGCGACACGAGCGAAGATACGCGACGCCCGAGCGCGCGTCCTGGTGGAGGGCAGCGACCGCTCGGTCGAGATGGAGGTCGTGGCGATGGCGGCGGGCGGTGCCGCGGTGCCGGGCACCGGTGTCATCTCCGCGCTCGAGTGGGACGACGAGCCGGCCACGCGCATGGTGTTCCGGAGCCGCCTGCTCTCGAGCTGACACGCATCGCCCCTGGACCGCCTGTCCCCCCTCTCGCGGCCGCGCCTGCCGCGAGCACCGTCACGTCTCGCCAACGAGAGTCCATGTCGAACCGCTGAAAGGCAGCGAGACGGCGCTGCGCGGTCGATTTCGTGGATCGGCCACTCCGTTGGTCCGATACGTACGGCGACGGCCGCAGACGAACGGTTGGATTGGGACAACGGATGGAGCGACGCGCGGTGCGTTGGGGCTGCGGGATGGCGCGAGTTTGTCGATACTGACAGCGGACATCGATCACGTGAGACCCCTCGCGGGCCGCTTCGCGATGGTCGGTTCGTCTTGTTCGGGGCACGGGAAGCTCAGCCGAGGCACAAGGGGGAAGGGCATGCGCTACGCGGGAGGACCGCAGCACCGGCACAACGCCGGGAGGATCGGAAGGGCTTTGGGCCGTGGACGGGCGTCCGCGGCTCTTCTGTGTGTGGCGCTCGCACTCGCGATGCTGTCATTGGCGCTGCCCATGTCGGCGACGGCGGAACCGGCGGGCGGAGCGCCCGTGGCAGGGCTCTCATCCCCGACCCATCCCGACTCGGGCACGTGGTACTCGAACGACACGCCCCGCTTCATCTGGGATGCGCTCCCGGTCAGCGGCTTCTCCTACGTGTTCGACCACAACGCCACCTCCGAGGTCGATACCTCCGTGGACACCGTGGATGCGGGGTTCACGGCAGTCCGCGGGAGCAACCCGACCGGCGAGTACTACAGCGTCGCGGTCGGCGACTTCAACCACGATGGGTTCAAAGACGTCGTTGGAGCGGCGTATGATCCCAGCCCCGGCTTCCAAGTGAATCTGAGCGACGGGGTAGGCGGGTACGCCGCGCCGGTCACCTATCCGGTCTCGACCAGGGCCGGCACCGCGGGACCCGGCCGGGTGCTCGTCGCGGACTTCAACAACGACGGATGGGACGACGTCGCCGTGACCTCGTCCGGCTGGTCGTCCAGTGCGTCGATCTACCTGAACAACCACGACGGCACGTTCGGCTCGGAGAATGTCGTCTACACGGGCGGCTACTACGGACTGGCCGGGGCCGTCGGTGACCTGAACGGCGACGGCAACGCTGACATCGTGATCGCGAACCACTACGCCACGCCCGACGGCCAGGACAACCAGAACGACGGGGACGTCAGGGTCCTGCTCGGCAACGGCGACGGCACGTTCCAGGGACCGGCGACCTATCTGACGGCCAAGTACCCGCTCGACGTGGCCCTCGCCGACATGAACGGCGACGGCAAGCTCGACATCGTCACGGCGAACGACCTGAGCACCAGCGCGTTCTGTGTGCTCCTCAACGACGGAGACGGGACGTTCCCGACGCCGGCGGACCGCAGTCTCGTGCCGACCTTCGCGGCGACCCAGTGGCCGACCGGTCTCGCGATCGCGGACTTCAACGGCGACGGGCACATGGACGTCGCATGCGGCACCCCCGCGAACAACTTCGTGTTCATCCTCCGCGGCAACGGCGACGGCACGCTGGAGGCCTACGGCACGACGTACCTGAACGGCGCGACGGGCCGGGCACTCGCTGCGGGGGACCTGAACGGTGACGGCGCTCCCGACCTCACGCTCGGCTACGGCGTCGTGGCCCTGAACAACGGCGATGGCTCGTTCGCGCCCTCCATCAGCGGGCTGCCGAACTACAGCGCCGGCAACGGCCAGGGCTTTGCCATCGCGGACATGAACGCGGACGGCAGTGCCGAGGTCGTCACAGCGGACAACTCGCCCTACGGTTTCGCCATCGCGAAGCAGGCGCCGGGCGTCGCGTTCCCAGGGACACCCGACGGCACGTGGTTCTTCCACGTCCGCGCCGTCGCGTCCGACGGCTCCGCAGGCGACATCTCGACCCGCGCGGTCAAGATCGACACCAAGGCTCCGAGCGTCGAGCTGAGCGGGGCGACCGATGGCGCGGCATATCTCGCGGGCGAGGCGCCTGACGCGGTGATCACCGCGACCGATCCGAACATGCCCGACGCGTCCGGCGTGAAGTCGGTCTTCTACCAGCTCGACGGCCAGGACCGGGTCGACCTCGACGGCGACACCGCGACGATCACACTCCCGTCCACGCCGGGGGTCTACGGATGCTGGTACGGAGCATCTGACGGCGCAGGCAACTGGTGCGAGTGGTATCACTTCACCGTGACGATCCTCGGTGACGTGACGGGTCTCGCGTCGCCCACGCACCCCGATCCCGACACCTGGTACTCGAACAACACGCCGGGACTTACGTGGGACGTCCTCTCGGGCCTCGGCTACTCGTACGCGATCGACCACGATCCGGGCACGGTGCCCGACACGGAAGCCGACACGGTGGCGGCAGCTGGGCTCCTCGCCGAGCCGACGACGTTCCAGACCGGCAGCTACCCGACGGGTATCGCGACCGGTGACTTCGACGAGGACGGCGTTGCCGATCTCGCTGTGGCCAACACCGACGACAACACGGTGTCGATCCATCACGGCGCAGGCGACGGGACGTTCTGGTACGGAGAAGTCCCCGTCTACGACGTCGGGAGCGGCCCGGACAGCATCGCCGTGGCCGACCTCGACGGTGACGGACATCTCGACCTCGCGATCGCGAACGAGTACGACTCGACCGTCTCCATCCTCTACGGCGACGGAGGGGGCGGCTTCGAGGACGGCGGCTCGTACGATTGTGTCTCCTACCCGTACGGCATCGCGGCCGGCGATCTCAACGGCGACGGCGTGCCTGAGATCGCAGTCGCGTCGTGGGACGACGCCACCGGCTTCAGCGTGCTCACCAGAGGAGAAGACGGCAGCTATGGCTACCAGTTCTGCTCGCTCGGGGAGTCCTGGAACGAGGGCGGGATCGCGATCGCCGACACCGACGGTGACGGCGTGAACGAGATCGTCACGAACTACGAAGGCGGCGTCGTCGTGGCCGACAACGTCGACGGGACCTTCCCGGTCGAGTCGATGCAGTTCATGAATCTCGACACGTATCCCGCGAGCGTCGCGGTGGGCGACCTCAACGGCGACGGAGCGCCGGACATCTACGCTCCCGACAGCAACGACTACTACGCGACCGTGCTGTGGAACGACAGCGACGGCTACTTCGACGCCGAGAACGCGACCTGGCTGGACGCGATCTCGTGCTGCACGTACGGCGCTCAGATCGCGGACGTCGATGGCGACGGGAATCCCGACCTCATCGGCGTCAACGAGGACGAGTACACGGTCTCCGTGTGGCTCGGCGACGGCGAGGGCGGCTTCGGCGACCGTCAGGACTTCGACGCGAACTCGCTCGGTTACGGCGTCGTTGCGGCGGACTTCAACGGCGACGGACGCGCCGATATCGCCACCGGCAACAACGACAGCGGGGTCAGCGTCCTGCTCGCGGGCGCCTCGGCCCAAGCCTCCTTCGGACCTCTCGAGGACGGCGCATGGTACTTCCACGTCCGTCAGGTCTCGGGTGAGGGCGAGGGCGCCGTGGGCGGCCCGACCGCGACCATGAAGGTGAACATCGACACGGCCCCGCCGACGGTAGAGCCGAGTGGCGTCACGGACGGTGGGGTGTACGTGGCCGGAGCGTCGCCGGAAGCGGTGCTCACGGCGACCGATCCCAACATGCCCGAGGCGTCGGGTGTCGCGCAGCTGCGCTACTACGACCCGGTCCTCGACGATGTCGTGTCCGTCGACGGCGATACGGCATCGTTCGAACTGCCGACCGAACCCGGCTCCTACGAGTACGAGTACTGGGCGATCGACGCGGCGGGCAACGAGGGCGACCACGGCTACCTCACCGTCACGATCGTGGGTGAGCTCTCGGGTCTTGTCTCGCCGACCCATCCCGACCCGGCAACCTGGTACTCCAACGACACCCCGGGCTTCGCTTGGGACTACTCGAGCGTCGCGGGCTACTCCTACCTGCTCGATCAGAGCGCCGGCACGCTGCCGGACGAGAACCCCGACCCGACACAGGCGACCGAACTGCTCGGAGCGGGCGCTTCGTATCCCGTCGGTGCCGGGGCGAAGTATCTGGCGAGCGGGGACTTCAACGGAGATGGCCGCTCCGACCTCGTCGCGTCCGACTGCGACACGACCTCGGTGACGATCCAACTCAACGACGGTTCCGGCGCCTTCCAGGGCGCGGGCGATCCGCCGGCGACGTACGACGTGGGGATGTCGCCCCGCGGCGTCGCGGTCGCGGACTTCAATGAGGATGACAACCTCGACATCGCGGTGGCCGTCACCGATGGCGACTCGTCCAACGTCGTCGTGCTGTACGGCAACGGGGACGGCACCTTCGACCTCGGCGGAACGTACGACTGCATCGCGAACCCGGGCGCTATCGCCCTCGGTGACTTCAGCGGCGACGGTCTCCCGGATCTTGCGGTGGCGACGGAGAACGACGGCAGCGCGTTCGGCATCCTGACGAACACCGGCGACGGCTTCAGCTACGCCCGCCGCGGTTTCGAGTTCGCCAACGCCACCGGAGCGATCGCGGTCGCCGACCTCAACCTGGATGGACACATCGACGTCGTCATGGCCTGCGACGGTGGCCTGCTCTTCGCCTACAGCGACGGTGATGGCGGCTTCACGTTTGTGACCAGGGTCGACGGGGTCATCAGCCGCGGTCTCACTGCTGCCGACCTCGACGGCGACCACCGCCCCGATGTCATCCAGAGCACCGGCAACGGCTACACGGCCATCCTGTACAACATCGACGACACTGCTTTCACGGCGTACGCGTGGTCGATCATAAACTCGGGCGCGAACGGGTTCAGCGCCGCGGTGGGCGACGTCAACGCAGACGCTGTCCCCGACCTGTTCACCGCCTGCGGGGCCTTGCAGACCGTCTCGGTGTACCCCGGCACGGGCTTCGGGATGCTGAACGGGGCGTACACCGTCTCGGGCACGGGAGCCACCGGGCAGGGGGTGGTCTGTGCCGACTTCAACGGCGACGGGCGCGACGACGTCGCGGCGATCGGCGACTCGTGGATCGACGGGTCGCCCGTGCGAGGCATCTCGGTGATGCTCGCCGGTGCGCCTTGGAACGTTGCGTGCGGCCCGGTCGAGGACGGCACCTACTACTTCCACGTGCGGACGATCGGCAGCGACGGCTACGCCGGCGAGACCGCCTCGATGCAGGTCAACATCGACGCCCACGCCCCTGAGATGGGCGTGAAGGGCGTCGAGAATGGCGGCTCCTACTGCACGCCGCAGCGGGCCGGCATCATCGCCGACGACCAGTTCTCCGGGGTCGAGTGGGTGCAGTGGCGCCTGCCTGGCGGCGACTGGACGCAGGTCGAGGGCGACGTCGCGATGATCGACATCCCGGCGGACGTACTGGGCGAGTTCTCGTACGGCTATCGCTCATGCGACCACGCAGGCAACGTGAGCGAGCCGGCTACGTTCACCGTGAACATCGTCGCGCCGCCCGCGACGCACACGCTCGCCTACACGGCGGGAGCCGGTGGCTCCATCGAGGGCTCGTCGACGCAGGTCGTGGTCGACGGCTCGGACGGAACGACGATCACCGCCGTTGCGGCCGACGGGTATCGCTTCGTGAGCTGGAGCGACGACGCCACCAGCGCGGAACGTCGCGACACGGCCGTGACTGCCAGCCTGACGGTGGAGGCCTCGTTCGTGCTGGCGGCCGCAGCTCATGACGACACCGTCACGGCGTACTCCCGTCCGACTTGGGTGACGCCGCTCGCCAACGACGACGCGGGTGTGGGCGCTATCGCGTCGCTCACCCAGCCGTCGCACGGTGCGGTGACCCGCCCCGACGGCGCTCCCGCCGGCTCGGCGCTCTACACCCCGGCCGATGGCTATCTCGGCGCCGACAGCTTCACGTACGCCACCGAGAGCGGCGCTACGGCGACGGTCACGGTCACGGTCGTGCCGAACATCAGCGCCCCGACGGGCGTTGGAGTCGCGAGGGTCACGACACACTCGGTGGAGGTCAGCTGGACCGCGCCGACATCGTTCGGCTCGGGCTTCGCGGCCTACCAGGTGATGTGGCGCTCGCACGGCACGGAGGTCTGGAACCTGTGCGACCCGATCGCGCAATCGTCGACCACGACATGCACGGTTCTCGACCTCGCTCCGGGCGTGACCTACGACTTCGAGGTCACCGTTCGCGACACGGGCGAGTACGTCGCAACGTCGACCCCCGCGTCGTTCCTGCTCGTCGGCGATGCTCCGGCGCCGGTGGCACCCCCGGTCACGAGCTCCGGCGAAGGCACCGTCACCGTCCCGATCGCCGGGGTGGGCGAGGGCGCCTCGCTGACAGTGGATCCTGAGGTGGCTGACGGGACGCCTGGTCTGAGGCGGGTGATCCTCGACGGACTGAACGTGCTGATCATTCCCGAGCCGGGCTTCACCGGCCAGATCGACCTGCCCGTCGAAGTGACGAAGGACGGCGCCACTGCGACCGTGCACGTGGTCGTCACGTTCGCGCCGGGCGATCCGTACTCGGTGACCTTCGGCCCGGCGTCGTCCACCAGCACCGTGGTGCGCTGGGCGGGCTCGCTCGGCGCCACCGGCTACCGCATCTACGTGAGCGGGTCGCTCGTCGGCACCACGGGACCGGCGGTCTCGAGCTTCACGGTCAAGAGACTGCTCGGCCCGAACATGGGCGTAACGGTCCAGGCCGTCGGCAATGACGGCACCGAGTCCGCTCAGGTCAGGGCCACGTACAAGTTGGTCGCCGCCGTCAAGATCGGCACCGTGAGCTTCCGGCCGAATTCCTCCACGCTCACGGCGAGCGCGAAGCGGACGCTGAACAAGCTGGCTTCGCTGGTGGCCGCGCAGGGCTTCAGGACACTCAACATCAACGGCATCACCGGCAGGAGCACGACGGGGTCGGCGGCGTTCCGCAAGCGTCTCGCGGCGGCGCGCGCCGCGGCGGTCAAGTCGTACCTGGCGCACCGCTTCAAGTACCACCTGCACGTGTCGGTCAAGATCACGACGAGCACTGCCAGCGGTACCGCGATCTCGTCGACGTACCGTGTCGCGCAGATCGTACTGAGGTAGCGGTACTCCAGAGCTAGTGCCCGATGCCCGTCCTCGTTGGTTGAGGGCGGGCATCGGGCACTTGGGGGACTGCGCCGCTCGCCTCGCTGGAGCGTCGTTCGCGTTGCCGCTGCACTGCCGCGGTGGTACGATTCCTCCCGTTCAGGCAAGCGCGTGAGATGCGTTCATTTTGTGCTGACATCGCCCCCGCCGGGCACGCTTGCCTGAACAACACGCGCATCGCTCCGGCGGGGGCGAACCCATGCACTCAAGGACCGCGTCCCTGGTCATCGGGACGATCTATGAAGGAAGAAGCGCGCCGCCCGCATGCATCTGACGCTCGTCGGTCTTTCGCACAAGACCGCGCCCATCGAGATCCGAGAGAAGCTCACGTTCCCGGTAAAGTGCCAGGGCGACGCTCTCGCGGCGTTGCTGGCCTCGCCGGCGATCTCCGAGGCGGTCATCCTCTCGACGTGCAACCGCACCGAGATCTACGCGGTCTCGATCGACGACTCAGGCAGCGACGCAGTCATCGACTTCCTGTGCGACTACCACGGCCTCGATCGGCACGAGCTCATCCGCTACCTCTACATCGTGGAGGAGCGCGCGGTCGTGAAGCACCTGTTCCGGGTGGTCGCATCGCTGGACTCGATGGTGCTCGGCGAGGCGCAGATCCTCCACCAGGTCAAAGAGGCATACGACTGCGCGTGCGAGGCCTCTTCTGCCAGCCGCGTCGCGCACAAGCTCTTCCGCCAGAGCTTCGAGGTGGGCAAGCGCGTGCGCACCGAGACGGCCATCGGCGAGAGCGCTGTCTCCATCAGCTACGCCGCGGTCGAACTCGCGAAGAAGGTGTTCGACACACTCGCCGGCCGTACGATCCTCGTGGTCGGTGCCGGCAAGATGAGCGAACTCACGGCGAAGCACCTGGTCAGCCAAGGTGTCGCCTCCGTGCTCGTCGCGAACCGCACCTACGAGCGCGCGGTCGAGCTCGCCGAGAAGTTCGAGGGCACGGCTGTGGCCTACGAGGACCTCTTCGACCACATGCGGGTCGCCGACATCGTCATCTCATCGACGTCGGCCCCCGGCTACGTCATCAGCAAGCCTGACGTCGCCGAGGTCATGCGCCACCGCCGCGACCCGCTGTTCCTCATCGACATCGCCGTACCGCGTGACATCGACCCCGCGGTCAACGAGCTCGCGAATGCCTTCGTCTACGACATCGACAGCCTCAACGGCGTCGTCCAGAGCAACCTTGAGGAGCGCATGCGCGAGGCGCGTCGCGCCGAGGTGATCATCGACGAGGAGCTCGACTCGTTCGAAGCGTGGCTCGAGTCGATGGAGGTCGTTCCCACGATCTCGGCGATCCGCGCGAAAGCCGAGAAGGTCCGCGCCGAGGAGCTCGACAAGGCCATGAAGCGTCTCGGTGGCCTCTCGGAGAAGGAACTCGAGACGGTCGAGGCGCTCACCCAGGCGATCGTGAACAAGATGCTCCACGGCCCGACGGCCCGCCTCAAAGCCGTCGCTTCCGAGAAGGACGGGATCGTGCACGTCGAGTCGGCGCGCTTCCTGTGGGGGCTCGACTCGAACCCCGAAGGGCGGGCCCCGCACTTCGGGCTGTTCAAGAACTTCCTCGGCGGCCGTGAGAAGGCCGCAGAGACGCTGAAGGAAGAGACGGGAGACTGAGTTGGCTGCTAGCCGCGACAAGCTCGTCATCGGAAGCCGCGGGAGCAAGCTCGCGCTGTGGCAGTCCGAGTACATCAAGGCCCGCGTCGAGGGCATCACGGGGCTGCCTGTCGAGATCAAGATCATCAAGACGACGGGAGACAAGATCCTCGACGTGCCGCTGGCCAAGGTCGGTGGCAAGGGCCTGTTCACCAAAGAGATCGAAGTCGAGCTCGAGGCGGGCACGGTGGATCTCGCGGTCCACTCCATGAAGGACGTCCCCACCGAGCTGCCGGCCGGCCTCGTCATCGCTGCCAACCCCGAGCGGGTCGATCCGCGCGACGCCATCGTCTCCGGCGCGGGCTACACGCTCGATACGCTGCCGCAGGGCGCCACGGTCGGCACCTCCTCGCTGCGGCGCGTCGCCCAGGTCCGCTCGCTGCGCCCCGACGTGAAGATCGTCGACGTTCGCGGCAACCTCGACACGCGCATGCGCAAGGCGGAGACCGGCGAGATCGACGTCGTGATCCTCGCAGCCGCCGGCATCACGCGCATGGGATGGGCCGAGCGCATCACGCACTACATCCCGACCGCGCAGATGGTTTCCGCTGTCGGGCAGGGCGCGATCGGCATCGAGATCCGCGAGGACGACGAGTTCATGCAGGGCGTGTGCGCTGAGCTCGGCGACCCCACGACCATGCTCTGCGTCCGTGCCGAGCGCGTGGTCATGCGCACGCTCGAGGGCGGTTGCCAGGTTCCGATCGGCGCGTACGCACGCATCGAGCGCGGCCGCCTCGTCATGGACGCCGTCGTCGGCTCCGTCGACGGTACCACCATCCTTCGCGATCACCTCGAAGGGGAGATCGACGATCCCGAGGCTCTCGGGCACGCGATGGTCGCGAGCCTCCGCGAACTGGGTGCTGACGCGATCCTCGCGGCGATCCGTGACGTCTCGGTCGCCGACGCGCGCGAGGTCGACTCGCAGCTGGAGACCTGAGGAAGCGGGACCTGCGCGATGCCGCACGTGCACGCCGATAGCGCCGCTGCCGGCCTCCCCCTAGAGGGGAGGGCCATCGTGGTGACACGCGCAGCGGACCAGGCCGCCGGCCTCGCCGCACCGCTCCAGGCGCTCGGGGCCGAGGTTCTGCTCATGCCGGTGATCGACATCGCTCCGCCGAGCGATTGGGCGCCGGCCGACGCGGCCATCGAAGCGCTCGCGGACTACGACTGGATCGTGCTCACGTCCGTGAACGGGGTCGACACTCTCGCCGAGCGCCTCCGCGTGCACGGCCTGCGCATCGAGGACCTCTCGGGCAAGCGCATCGCTGCGGTCGGCAGCGCCACAGCGGCGCACCTGCGCGAGCTGGGGATCGAGCCGGCGATCGTGCCGGGGAGCTTCCGCGCCGAGGGGCTCGTCGCCGCGTTCGCGGAGATCGGCGCCGCCCCGGGGGCCCGCGTACTGGTCGCCCGAGCCGAGGAGGCGCGGGAGGTACTCCCCGACGAGCTGCGCGCGCTCGACTTCGAGGTCGACGTCGTTCCGGTCTACCGCGTGGTCGCCGCTCCGGCGCCTGAGGACGTGCTCGATCGCTTCCGTGACGAGACCATCGACGCCGTGACGTTCGCGAGCGGCGGCACGGCCCGGCGCTTCGTCGAAGCGCTCGCTGCGGCCGGGATGGACGCGGCGAAGGTCACGGTCGGCCCGATCGCGGCGAGCATCGGACCGGTTACCTCCGAAGCACTCCACGAACTCGGGATCGCCGTGGACGTGGAGGCGACCGAGGCGACCGCGGAGAGCCTCGTTCAGGCGCTCGTCGATCGCTTCACGGCGGCCTCGCAGTGAGCGTCGTATCTCGCGTCAACGCGACGATTCTCCCCGGAGTCACGGGGGAGACCGGAAGCGGGTCCGGGCAGGCTCGCCGGCGGGCGCTCGCGTTGACAAAAGCCCCTGCGCTGGGCATAGTATTCAAGCCCTGCCGCACCTTGGCAGGATGGTTCGGGGACGTGGCTCAGTTGGGAGAGCGCTGCCTTCGCACGGCAGAGGTCGGCGGTTCGAATCCGCTCGTCTCCACCAAGGAATCGATGTCGAGGCGCAGCCGCACACGCGGGTGCGCCTCGACTGCATAGAAAGGCGGGAGCGCATGGACCCGACATCCGTCATCGGACTCGCGCTTGGTGCGGTTGCCCTCGGCATGCTCTACGGCCTGCGCAAGCGCGTCTCGAAGCTGGAGCTGCTCGTGCTGCGGCTGCAGGACCGCGCCACCAGCCTCGAGTACCCCGCCACACCGCCCGCTCCCGCTTCGTTGGAGCCGATCGACACCGAGCCGTTCGTCGACTAGGAGATGACGTCAAGATGCAGTTCCCGACCGTCCGCATGCGCCGTCTGCGCGCAAACGCCCAGATCCGCCGCATGGTCCGAGAGAACACGCTCGATGCCGGTGACCTGATCTACCCGCTGTTCGTGAAGCCGGGGACCGGACTTCGTGACGAGGTCTCGTCGATGCCCGGGGTGTTCCAGATATCGATCGACCAGCTCGAGGCCGAGGCCGCCGAGCTGCTCGAGCTCGGCATTCCCGCCGTCATCCTCTTCGGTCTGCCGGAGAGCAAGGACCTCGCGGGCAGTGGCGCGTACGACGAGAACGGCATCGTGCAGCAGGCCATCCGCAAGCTCAAGGAGGTCGCTCCCGACCTCTACGTCATCACGGACGTCTGCATGTGCGAGTACACCTCGCACGGCCACTGCGGCGCCATTGACGACCACGGCTGCGTCATCAACGACGTCACGCTCGAGATGCTCGCGCAGACCGCGGTGAGCCACGCCGAGGCGGGCGCCGACATGGTCGCTCCCTCGGACATGATGGACGGCCGGGTGGCCGCCATCCGCGCGGCGCTCGACTCCGAGGGCTACCAGGACGTCCCGATCATGTCGTACTCGGCCAAGTACGCCTCGGGCTACTACGGTCCGTTCCGCGAGGCAGCCGACAGCGCTCCGGCGTTCGGCGATCGCAGCCAGTACCAGATGGATCCCGCCAATGGTGATGAAGCCATCCGGGAGACGGAACTCGACGTCGACGAGGGTGCGGACGTCGTCATCGTGAAGCCGGCGCTCGCGTTCATGGACATCATCTGGCGCGTCAAGGAGGCCTTCGGCATGCCGACGGTGGCCTACAACGTGTCCGGCGAGTACGCGATGGTGAAGGCCGCGGCCGCGAACGGCTGGATCGACGAGAAGCGCGTCGTGCTCGAGACGCTGACCGGCTTCAAGCGCGCGGGCGCCGACATGATCATCACGTACCACGCGAAGGACGCCGTCCGCTGGCTCAAGGGCTAGCCCCGGGTCCTCCTCGCACCGAGCACTCCGAACCAAAGAAGGAGCAGCATCCGCATGGCTGAGAACGTGGGCAACGCCGACGCGAGACCGGACCTCGAACTCGAAGAGGAGGTCGCACCGGACGAGTCGGGCACGATCGACGAGCAGGAGATGGCAGAGGTCGAGGCCGGCTGCGGCAAGACTGCTGTCGGCATCCCGATGGGACATCCGGCGGGAGTGCCGATGGGTCATCCCGGCGGCCACCCCGCGGGCATCCCGATGGAGCGCCAGCGCCACGGCGGGGCGCGCAGCGTGGGCTTCCGCCCGGGCGGCGGACCCGCCGCGATCGCCTACCAGGAGCGCACGGGCATCAAAGCGCCGCGCATCATCGCGTGGGAGATCACGCGCAGCTGCAATCTCAGCTGTGCGCACTGCCGGGCCGCGGCCGAGTTCGGCCACTACGCAGGAGAGCTGACACTCGACCAGATCAAGGCGACGATCGACGACATCGTCACGATCTCCAACCCGATCATCATCCTCACCGGTGGAGAGCCGCTCATGCGGCCCGACATCTGGGAGATCGTCGACTACGCGCAGGACAAGGGCGCGATGCCGGTGATCGGCACGAACGCGACGCTCATCACGGAGGACATCGCGGCCAAGATGGCCGAGCACAAGATCCCGCGCATCTCGGTCTCCGTCGACTTCCCGACGGCCGACGAGCACGACGCGTTCCGCGGCCAGCCGGGCTGCTTCGACGCCACCATCGAGGGCATCAAGATCGCCAAGCGGCACGGCATCGGCGTGCAGATCAACATGACCGTGACCACGCTCAACGCCGACAAGGTCGAGGCTGTTCACGACCTTGCCGAGAAGCTCGGCGTCGATGCGTTCCACATCTTCATGCTCGTCCCGACGGGACGTGGCGAGGACCTTCTCGACAAGGAACTGCCGCCCGCGGAGTACGAGCGCGTGCTGGCGTGGGCCTACGAGCGCCAGAAGACGAGCCCGCTGCACTTCAAGCCGACCGACGCGCCGCACTACTACCGCATCATCCGGCAACTCGCGAAGGCCGAGGGCAAGAAGGTCACGCGCGAGGAGTACGGTCTCGATGCCATGACGCGGGGCTGCCTCGGCGGCATCACGTTCTGCTTCGTCAGCCACACCGGCGATATCCAGCCGTGCGGATACTTCGACATGCAGCTCGGGAATGTGAAGGAGCAGCCGTTCTCGAGGATCTGGACCGAGTCCAGGGTCTTCAACGATCTGCGCGACTACTCGCTGTTGAAGGGCAAGTGCGGCCGGTGCGAGTACAAGGCGGTGTGCGGCGGGTGCCGCGCCCGTGCGCTGTCCGTGACCGGCGACTACCTCGCCGAGGAGCCCTACTGCATCTACGAACCCACCCCGGGCGCGGTCTGCGAGTAGACCCGCCCGTCCGCACGTCGACCGAGGAGAACACGTGAACCACGCGAGGTCCCATGAGCTCATGGCCGAGGCCGTCAGAGTCATCCCGGGCGGTGTGAACTCGCCGGTGCGCGCATTCCGCTCGGTCGGCGCCGCGCCGGTCTTCTACGATCGCGCCAAGGGCGACCGCGTTTGGGACGCCGACGGGAACGAGTACATCGACTTCGTCGGCTCGTGGGGTCCGATGATCCTCGGCCACACGCCGGACGTCGTGCTGGACGCCGTGCGCGAGCAGCTCGCCAAGGGCACCAGCTTCGGTGCACCGACCGAGCTCGAGGTGCGCATGGCCGAGACGCTCGTCGAGGTCGTGCCGTCGATCGAGATGGTGCGCATGGTGTCCTCCGGCACTGAGGCGACGATGAGCGCGATCCGGCTGGCCCGCGGCTATACGCACCGCGACAAGTTCGTGAAGTTCGACGGCAACTACCACGGCCACTCGGACGCGCTGCTCGTGGCGGCCGGTAGCGGTCTCATCACACTCGGCATCCCGTCGACGCCCGGCGTGACCGCCGGCGCTGCCGGCGACACGATCGTGCTCCCGTACAACGACATCGCCGCCGTGCGCGCGACCTTCGAGTCGCAGGGCGACAAGATCGCCGCGATCATCGTCGAGCCGGTTGCCGGCAACATGGGCGTCGTCCCGCCGGCGCCAGGCTTCCTCGAGGGGCTGCGTTCCGTGTGCGACGAGTATGGGACCGTCCTCATCTTCGACGAGGTCATCACCGGGTTCCGTGTCGCGCTCGGCGGCGCCCAGGAACGCTTTGGCGTCATGCCGGACCTCACCACGCTCGGCAAGATCATCGGCGGCGGCTTCCCGGTTGGTGCCTTCGGCGGCCGCGCCGAGATCATGGAGGCGCTGGCGCCGGTCGGTCCCGTCTATCAGGCGGGGACGCTCTCGGGCAACCCCGTCGCCATGGTGGCGGGCCTCGCGCTCATCGACGCGCTGAGGCAGCCGGGCACCTACGAGCGCCTCGAGGCCGCCGGCGAGCGTCTCGCGTCAGGATTGCTGGCCGCCGCGAAGGCCGCTGGGGTTCCCTCGTTCGGCACTCGGGTCGGCTCCATGAGCTGCCTCTTCTTCACCGACGAGACGGTCACGGACTGGCCCAGCGCCGCGACGAGCGACACAGATGTCTATGCGCGCTACTTCCGCGGTATGCTCGACAAGGGATTCACACTGGCTCCGAGCCAGTTCGAGGCCGCATTCGTGGGCCTTGCGCACAGTGACGGGGACATCGACGCGGCCGTGTCGGCGGCCGGCGACGTGCTCGCGGCCCTGTAGGGCCGACAAAGGGGAGGCCACACATGAAGGCGATCATTCCTGCGGCGGGTCTCGGCACGCGCTTTCTGCCGGCGACCAAGGCACAGCCGAAAGAGATGCTGCCGGTGGTGGACAAGCCGGTCATCCAATACGTGGTGGAAGAGGCTGTCGCGGCGGGTGTCACTGACGTCCTGCTCGTCACCGGTCGCGGCAAGCGCGCGATCGAGGACCACTTCGACCGCTCGGTGGAGCTCGAGGAGCTGCTCGAGCGTTCCGGCGCGGTGGACAAGCTGCATCAGGTCCGCACCGTCTCCGAACTCGCTGAGGTCTTCTACGTGCGCCAGAAGCGACCGCGCGGCCTGGGCCATGCCGTGATGTGTGGCGCCAGCTATATCTGTGATGAGCCGTTCTTCGTGCTGCTCGGCGACGTGATCGTCCCCCGCAAGCAATGCCTGCCCCGCCTCAAGGATGTCCACGAGCGCTTCGGCGGCTCGGTCGTCGCGGTCACGCCGGTCGAGCCTGCGCTCGTCTCTCGCTACGGCGTCATCGCCGGCGAGGAGGTCGAGCCGGGCGTGTGGCGCGTCACGGACCTTGTGGAGAAGCCGGCCGTGAACCAGGCGCCGTCCACGCTCGCGATCTTCGGCCGCTACCTGCTCACGCCGAAAGTGATGGAGATCCTCCCGCGCGTGAAGCCGGGCCGCGGGGACGAGATCCAGCTCACGGACGCTCTGCGCGAACTGCTCAAGACCGAGGAGATCTACGCGGTCGTCGATGAGGACCCTGGATTCGACACGGGCAACGTGCTGGCGTGGATGGAAGCCAACGTCGCCCTCGCTCTGCAGTCGCCAGAACTTGGCCCGGCGCTGCGCGCTTCGCTCGAGCGTTTGCTGGAGCGATAGGGGAGCAGCGTGCCGCACGTCGATACGGGGGACGAGCGTCCCCCCCGCTCCGCCGGGCGGATGCCAGGCTTTCTCGTCACGCATGAAGAGAAGCTGCGCTTCCTTGCCGTCGGCCTCTGGAACACGGCATTCTCCATGGCGTCCCTCTGGGTGCTCGAGAGGCTGATCCCCTACGACAAGGGGAGCGCGCTCGCCGGGCTGATCGGCGTGATCGCCGCGAAGGAGGCCGTGCTCTTCGCGAACTGGGTGCTCGGCGTGACGCAGAACCTCTTCACGTTCAAGCTGCTGGTCTTCCGCACGAAGGGCCACTGGCTGCGCGAGTGCGCGAGGATGTACGTGACCTACACCGGTACGTTCATTGTGGAGTCGGTGCTGGTGCAGACGATCTCGGCCGTGCTCGGATGGTCGCTCTTCTGGTCGCGGATCCCCACGTTGGTGGTCGTGACCGTACTGAGCTACCTCGGGCACAAGTACTTCACGTTCCGAACCGTCGCCGAGTCGATCGCCCAGGACGTGGAGGCGACCGGAGTGTCGTCGTCGGAAGAGGGCTGACGCGGTCGAAGTCCGAGTGGTTCGCCGCTTCCGCGGGCTCGGACGGACCCTCAGGCCCTTGGGGCGCTCGGCAGATGCAGCAGACGTTCGATGCCGAGCCGAGTCGTGACGAACAACGCCTCGAAGACGATCCGGCGTGAGATCTTGGACGCGCCCGCGCGCCGGTCGACGTACTTGATCGGCACCTCGGTCACGCGGGCTCCCGCGCGCGCCAGTGCGGCGAGGACTTCGATGAGGAACGAATAGCCGTCCGAGCGCATGTCCTCGAAGGGGACGGCAGCGAGGGAGCTGCTCCGGTAGCACCGGAACCCGCTCGTGCAGTCCCGTGCGCCGGCGCCTGTCATGGCTCGGGCGTAGCGGCTTCCTGACACGCTGACAGCACGACGCAGTGGGCCCCAGTCGACCAGGAGTTCTCCGCCCTCGACATAGCGCGAACCGATGGCGAGGTCGGCCCCAGCGACGACGGCCGCGGTGAGGCGGGGCACCACCTCGGGGTCGTGGGACAGGTCCGCGTCCATCGTGCAGGCGAGTTCGTACCCGTCATCCAGAGCCCTGCGCAGGCCCTCCCTGCTTGCTGCCGCGTAGCCCCGAGGACCTGAGCGGTGGAGCACCCTGAACCGCGGCTCGTCCGCTGCGATCCTGTCGGCCAAGTCGCCCGTGCCGTCGGGCGACGCATCGTCGACGACGAGTACGTCGACCGGAGGATCGAGCGCAAGGAGCCGCTCAGCAAGGCCGGTCAGGTTCTCCGACTCGTTGTAGGTCGGGACGACCACTAGAACCCTCGGCATGCGCGTGTGTCTCTCCCGTGGCATCGTGGCTACAGCGCCTCTCTGCCTCACGGCCGTGCGCCCCAGTGCATGGTATCGTGACCCCTGTTCCCGTGCGAGCGTTGGGGTTGGGCCGTGCCGCGGAGGTGGCGTGTTGTGGGGAAGAAGCGGTCGAAGCATCCGAAACAGTCAACGATCGTCGCGCCGCCGCGTGCCAGCCTCGGCTCGATGCTTGCCACCATGTGGCCCAGGCTTCTCGCCGTATTTGCCGGCTCGGCGCTCGCGTTCATCCTCATCGGGATGCCTCCGATCGTCGGCGGGACTGTCGTGCGCGCACTGGTCGCAGGGCTTGTCGCTGGCCTGTGCGTCCGCACCTGGAACGATCTTCTTCCGACGGTGGTAGCGAGTGGCCTCGGCGTCGCGATGGCTTCGACAGGGCTCGGGACCTTCTATGCTGCGAACGGCGCGACTCCGGCCGCCTCGGACCTGATCGCCGCGCCGCTCGTGGTCGTTCTCGTCGCGGCGGGCTTCGGCGCGATCGCACTGCTGGCGAAGCGCGCATGGTTCGAGTGGGTGGCGCTGGCGCTCGTCGCCGTGGCGTTCGGCCTGTCGATCGGCGTGTTGCCCGGGCAGGTGAGCGACGCCACAGCCGGCGTGCGCTCCGAGTTCGCAACCGAGCCGCAGGCCGAGCAGTACAACTTCGATGGCGCCCTGTTCCTGCGCACCGAGTATCTGATGGAGCACGGCACTCCGTACTACGACGCCTACATCCAGGCGTTCGATGGCGACAGTAGGCTCCAAGGCACTCCCCCCGGGCTGTTCAACATCCGCCAGCCATGGCTGTTCTGGATGTGGCGGTACTTGCCCGGGACAGCGGGTGTGAAGATCCGTGGCTGGTTCGCCTTCTGGGCGCTGGTGACGGCGGGCTGCGGCTATCTGCTGGCGCGCCGGTTCGTTGAACCGGGGATCGCGCTGCTCGCGCCCATCGCGCTCTGCGGCTATCTCTCGTGGCCCATGTTCAGCACCTGGCTCACGCTGTCCGAGTTCTGGGCCGGATGCGTGGCTGTGTGGTTCCTCACCGCGATGGTGTACCGACGGTGGCTGCTCGGGGCGCTGCTCATGGTCGTCGCGTTCGCGCTGCGCGAACTGCTGCTCTTCCTCGTGCCCGTCTACCTTGTGTGGTGGTTCGCAGCGGGACGCCCCAAGAAGGCGATCACCGGCGTCGCCATCGCGGTACTCGGGCCCTTCACCCTCCTCGGTCTGCACGCGATGTGGTCGCCCGTCCACGCGCAGTCCGGTGGCGGACTCGCGTTCTGGCTGCAAGGTGGGCTGCCGCGCTTGATCGACGCGCTTCGCTTCTCCGGCGGGCTCGTCCCGCTTTCCGCCGTCCTGTATCTGCTCGCACCGGTGGCTGCTCTTGCAGGGGCACTGCTCGCGAAACCCCGTTGGGCCATGGCCCTTCTGGGCGCTGCGGTACTCGTGCCCGTGATCGCCCTCGCCATCTTCAGCAATGGTCAATGGGGCTACTACTGGGGTGCCATCGCGATGCCATCGATCCTGGCACTGGTGCCGCTCGCGGCGACACGTCTGATGCCGGCAGCGGTCCCGCTGGAGGAGTCCGCGGTACGCTAGATCGCGCGCGCCCGGCGTTTCGCGGCGGCGAAGAACACGCAAGTTCTCAGTGGGAGGTACGGGCATGTCTTCTGACACACATCTGTACGCCGTCATCCTCGCGGGCGGAAGCGGTCAGCGCTTCTGGCCGCTCTCTCGTGAACTGAACCCGAAGCAACTGCTGTCGATGTTCGGGACAGAGTCCCTGATCGCGCAGGCGGTGCACAGGATCCTGCCGTTCACGAGCGGTGGCTCGGACATCACCGTCGTCACCAACGAGCGCCTCTTCGACGAGCTGCGCAATCACCTGATGGCGCAGCCCGATCACCACCTTCATGCCGTTCGCTACCTGCAGGAGCCGCTCGCACGCAACACGGCACCGGCCATCGCACTCGCGGCGGCAGTGCTCGAGGCCCAGGACCCGGATGCCGTCATGGTCGTCCTTCCGTCCGACCACCTCCTTGAAGACGGGGAGGTGTGGGCCGAGTGCATCCATGCGGCGGCTGCCGCCGCGGACGCTGGGTACCTTGTGACCATCGGCATCGCGCCGAGCCGCCCCGAGACCGGCTACGGCTACATTCGTGCGGGGGAGGCGCTCGCGTCCTTGGCGGCGGGCTCCGTGACGCCCCACGTTGCCGCGCAGTTCATCGAGAAGCCCGAGTTGGCGCGTGCTGAACAGTTCGTCGCGTCCGGCGAGTACTTCTGGAACGCCGGCATCTTCGTCATGCGCGCCGCGCGCGTGCTCGAAGAGCTGGAGAAGGCGGGCGATGGCGCAGCTCAGATCGCTGAGGTGTGCCGATGGTTCGCGACGCAGCCGGCCGACATCCAGCATGGCGAGGAGGCGCGCGAGCGCTTCGCGAGTCTCCCGTCGCTGTCGATCGACTACGCGGTCATGGAGCGTTCTGATCGGGTCGCGGTGATCCCTGCGCCGCTCAGGTGGAGTGACGTCGGTTCGCTGGTCGCCCTCGAGGGCGTCGCCGAGCCCGATGCGAATGGAACGGTGCGGGTCGGCCGTGGGATCGATATCGACAGCCACGATTCGGTCGTGTACTCGACCGATCGACTGGTGGCGACGCTCGGCATCTCGGACCTCGTGGTGGTGGACACGGCGGATGCCACGCTCGTGCTGCCGAAGGATCGCGTGCAGGACGTCCGTCAGGTGGTCGAAGCGCTCAAGGCCGCGGGTGCACCGGAAGTGACCCAGCCGAAGGTGAGTCTGCGGCCGTGGGGCAGCTGGACGAGCCTGCTGAGCGCCCCGTCCTACCAGATCAAGATGATCGAGGTGAAGCCGGGCGCGCGGCTGTCGCTGCAGAAGCACCATCACCGCAGCGAGCACTGGATCGTCGTGTCGGGAACCGCGCTCGTCACGCGCAACGACGAGCAGGTCGAGGTTCACGCCAACGAGAGCATCTTCCTGCCCATCGGCTGCGTTCACCGCTTGGAGAACTGCGGCAAGGTAACGCTGCAGTTCATCGAAGTGCAGGTCGGGGAGTACCTTGGTGAGGACGACATCGTCCGCCTCCAAGACGACTGGGCTCGAGACAGCCGGTAGGGGGATCCATGGGCTTCTGGAGCGACAAGCGTGTCTGCGTCACCGGGGGAGCGGGCTTCCTCGGCAGCTATGTCTGCGAGGAACTCGCGCGCCAAGGTGCCGCGGACATCTTCGTCCCGCGTCACGAGGACTACGACCTCGTGCAGCGTGAGGACATCCTGCGCATGTTCAGGGACGCCGAACCTGACGTCGTCATCCACCTTGCAGCGGTCGTCGGCGGTATCGGTGCGAACCGTGCGAACCCCGGTCGGTTCTACTACGACAACATGATGATGGGCGTGCAGCTGATCGAGGAGGCGCGCCTCGCGGGGGTCTCGAAGTTCGTGGCCCTCGGCACGATCTGCGCCTACCCGAAGTTCGCGCCCATTCCGTTCCGCGAGGAGGACTTGTGGAACGGCTATCCGGAGGAGACGAACGCTCCGTACGGACTGGCGAAGAAGCTGATGCTCGTGCAGTGCCAGGCGTATCGGCAGGAGTATGGCTTCAACGGTATCTTCCTGCTGCCGGTGAACCTGTACGGACCGCGCGACAACTTCGATCTTGAGACGGGTCACGTCATCCCGGCAATGATCCGCAAGATGGCGACGGCGCGCGACCGAGGCGAGACGGTGACGCTGTGGGGCGACGGGACGCCGACGCGGGAGTTCCTCTACGTCGCGGACTGTGCGCGTGCGATCGTGTTGGCCGCGGAGAAGTACGACGGGGCCGAACCGGTCAACATCGGCGCAGGGTGGGAGATCAGCATCAAGGACCTCGCGGAGCTCATCGCGGAGCATGTGGGCTACGAGGGCGGGATCAATTGGGACACCACGAAGCCCAACGGTCAGCCTCGGCGCAAGCTCGACGTGAGCCGCGCGAAGGAATACTTCGGTTTCGAGGCGCGCATCCCGTTCGACGAGGGCATCCGCGAGACCGTCGCATGGTGGGAAGCGAACCGCGCGCGGTAGGGCGAGCGGGAGTCGGCCGAGTCCCCCTGCGCGTGGGCTGCCGTGAGGTCGCTGCAGGGTCGCGAGACCATACCGCCGGGACTGTGCCAGTGCCCACGAGCCCTCCGCTACACTAGCGTCGGAAGCAGCAGGGGGGCGCCAACAGGTGTGTGGCTCACCCATGTCAAGACGCAGCGCGGGAGGCACCTGCCTTGGTTTGGGTATCTGGCGTCGGCAAGACCCGGTTCGGGCCTACATCGAAGACTCTGCCTCAACTGGCGCAGGAGGCAGCCCTCGGCGCGCTTTCGGATGCGAACCTGCAGCCCGAAGACATCGATGCGTTCATCGTTGGCAACTTCCTGGGCGGTCCCAATCAGAAGCAACTGCACCTGAATTCCGTGGTTGCGGGCGTCTTCCCGGGATTGAACCGGCCGAGCTGGCGCACCGAGGCCGCGTGCGCCTCGGGCGGTGTCGCCCTACATCAGGCAGTCCTCGCCCTCGATCGCTACCCCACCATCTTGGTGATAGGAATCGAGCGCATGAGCGACGTTGTGGGTTCCGAGCTGACACGGAACATCGGCATGGCTGGAGATGTGGTCCTCGACCAGGTCGCGGGGTTGAACTTCCCCGCCAACTACGCGCTTGTGGCGCAGGCTCACATGGCTGAGCACGGAACGACCACTCGTGATCTCGAGTTGGTGAGTCTGAAGAACCATGCGAACGCGAACCTCAATCCCAAGGCGCACTTCCACTCCAAGCAGGTGTGCCAGTCCGATATCGACGCAGGGCCGACGGTCGCATCACCGCTGAGGTTGTTCGACTGCTGCCCCGTCTCGGACGGAGCGGCGGCCGCCGTGGTGTCTGCGGAGCCGAGGGATGAACGCAGCATTCGCGTGCTCGCGTCTGCCGTCTCGAGCGATGCCATCTCCCTCGCGCAGCGGCCGACACGCACGAGCTTCGCGGCCGCGCGCGATGCGGCCGCTCGGGCATACGCGGAAGCAGGTTTGGGGCCCTCCGACGTTGATCTTGCGGAGGTGCATGATTGCTTCACCATCGCCGAGATCGTTGCCATGGAGGATCTCGGCTTCGCGGAACCCGGCAAGGCGACCGCGCTGCTGCGAGGGGGAGAGACCTCCATCGGCGGCAGGATACCTGTGAATCCAAGTGGTGGGTTGAAGGCCGGCGGGCATGCGATCGGTGCAACCGGCGTCGGCCAGATTTACGAGATCGTCACCCAACTTCGCGGCGAAGCAGGCCAGCGCCAGGTGGCAGACGCAAGGGTCGGCATAGCTCACAACGTGGGCGGCGTCGGTGGCACGTGCTCGGTCCACCTGCTCGGGGGTGCGTGAGGTGAATCACTGGCTATGTCCTTCGTGCGGTCGCGAGTACGCCTACCATCTTGAGGTGTGTTCTTGGTGTCGCGTCGCGCTCGAGCAAGTGTCACCCGAATCGGCCCGGATCGTGGCAACAATCGAGGTGAACGTTCCGAGCATCGGTCATGAGGACGTGCCCTACTGGTGCGCGCTTGTAGAGTCCGACAACGGTTCACGTGCCATCCAGAAGCTGGATCGTCCCGCAATCGTCGGCGACTTGTTGTCGTTCGGGGGCGAGCGAGTGGTTGAACTCGCTGTGGTCGGGGTCTTGGGCACCGGCGTCATGGGCAGAGGGCTCTCGGAGCTGCTGCTGGGACGCGGGCACCGGGTCGTCTGGTGCGGCCGTTCGGAGGAGCGACTGCAGCGCGCCAGGACCATGTTGCTTGACAGGCTCGGGAGAGTCATGGATGAGGTCCAGACCTCCGAGGCGGCATCTCGACTGACCACTTCGTCGGACTACCATGCGCTGCGGGTCTGCGACATCGTGATCGAAGCGGTGGTCGAGGAGATGGGGCCGAAGAAGGCAGCGCTGGCGCAAGCCGAGGCCTGTATGCGCGAGGACGCGGTTCTTGCCTCCAACACGTCGGGTCTGTCGATCGATGAGTTGGCGGCTGCGCTTGCTCGTCCCGAGAATCTTGGTGTCCTCCATTTCTTCAACCCAGCGACGCGTATGAGACTCGTTGAGACCGCGATCGGAGCCAAGACGTCTCAGCGGACGAGCGAGTATCTCGATCTCTTCGCGCGGTTGCTCGGCAAGATTCCGGTCCGGGTAGCGGCGAAGCCGGCGTTTGCCGTCAACAGGGCCCTCATGCCCCTGCTGAACGAAGCAGTGCGAGAACTCGAAGAAGGCGTGGCACCAGCGGAGTCCATCGATGAGGCGGTGCGGCTCGGGCTCAACCACCCGATGGGGCCCCTTGCCTTGGCCGACCTGATCGGTTTGGACGTGGTAGTCAACATCATGGACAACCTAGCCGAGCGAACCGGTGACGACACGTATGCGCCGCGGCCGTTGCTGAGACGGCTTGTATCGGAGGGGAAGCTGGGTCGGAAGGCAGGAGAGGGCTTCTACGCGTACGAGGCGAGACCTGTCGCCTAGGGCACGGGGTCATCAGCGCCCGGGCCAGCCAGAGCAGGCCTTCGCTATCGTGTTGGCAACGCTCCTCGCCTTTCCTGATCGCGTTGCGCTATTCATGTCGACTAGTGGTCTATTCCGCCAAAGGGGGTCATTCCTCGACCGCTGGTGGACCCCCGACTCCTACGAGAGACTGCTGGAGCGAGCTCTTGAGCGAACACGGATCTCCTGACCTCGCGTGGCGCACGCTGAAGAACTCCATCTACGGGATGATCGAGTTCGCATGGCCGATTCTCCTCGCCCTGTTCGCGTCGCCCTACATCGTGCATGGGCTTGGGGTAGACGCCTACGGAGTGCTCTCGGTCGTGGGCGTGACGCTTGGGTTCTTCGGCTTCTTCGACCTCGGGATCGGGGGAGCGGCTACGCGTCACATCGCTGTCGCCTACGAGCGGGGTGACGCGGAGGAGATCAATCACGTCGTGAGCACCGTGTTGGCCTTCTACCTTCTGGTCGGCGTTCTCGGTGCCGCGATACTCGGGATTCTGGCGCAACCGCTGTCGACCCAGATACTGAAGATCCCGATGGGCCTGCAGCACGTCGCCCAGCTCGCCTTCTACGTGGGCGCGACCGGCTTCGCCGTCGCCGTGGTCAGCGGATCCTTCAACGCCATTCCCAGGGCCATCCAGCGCTACGACGTCGCCGCGAAGTTGGCGATCATCACGGCCACGATGAACACTGGTCTGACCCTGTTGGTGCTGCACTTCGGCGGCGGGCTCGGGTGGGTGGTGCTCGCTGGGTTCGTCATGACGCTCGTCACGGCGGCGGCTGGACTGTTCATCGCCCGTAGACTTGTCCCGACGCTCGAGCTGCGTGTCCGCTTCGACAAGGCGCTCTTCAAGGAGCTGTTCAGCTTTGGTGCCTACTTCTTGATCTCCCAGCTCGGTGTGCTCGTGCTGTACCAGGCGGACAAGTTGCTGATCGGCTCCTTCTTGGGTGTGGCTGCGGTGACGTACTACGTGGTCCCCGGCAACTTGGCCACGAAGATACAGGGGCTGGTCGCCGCTGCCACGAGCATCGTGTTTCCCGTCTCGTCCACGTTGTTCGAGTCAGGTCGTTCGGATGCGATGGGACGTCTGTACCGTGAAGGCACCAGACTTGTGATGATTCTCGCGACTGCGGTCTCAGTGCCGATGGCCGTCTATGCCGGCAAGTTCCTGCTGTTTTGGATGGGCCAGGATATTGCGAGCAAGAGCTCGGAAGTAATGGTGCTGCTCGTAGCCACCTACTACGTTCTGGCGCTGAGCAGTATGGCGTGGGGTATCGCGAACGGCTCGGGCCGTGCCAAGGTGAATGCCTTGTTCACGATCGTGATCGCCGCCGCCGACGTGGTCCTGTTTCTCCTGCTGGTCAAGCCGCTGGGACTGGTCGGCGCGGGGCTCGCCTATTTGATCAGCGCCGCCGTCGGTGTCCCGATCCTGGTCTCCTACATCGAGAGATGGGTCATTGGCCTCTCCGGGTTCGAGTTCATCAAGACCGGGTGGCGCATCTGGCTCGTTGGTGCTGTGCAGGGAGTGCTGGCTTGGCTCTCGCTTCGCGTGGTGACAAACCTGTGGGTCACCCTCATACTCATGCTCGCTTCCTTCGCGTCCTTCTTCGTGTTGTACGTTGCCTTCGGATATCTTCAGCAGGGTGACCGCGACGTGATCAGAATGCTTCTTCGAAGGCTTCGCGGTGGAGCGCCGGACCCGACCGCGGAGATGTGATGATTCCTGTCTACGAGCCCCGAATCGGTGATCGCGAGCTTCGGTACGTGTCCGAGGCTGTCAAGTCGACGTGGATCTCGTCAAAGGGCGTGTTCCTGGATCGCTTCGAATCCGAGTTCTCGAGCTATGTCGAATCGGCCCATGGTGTCGCGACGTGCAACGGCACAGTGTCACTGCATCTGGCGTTCGCTGCCCTCGGCATAGGCGCAGGCGATGAGGTTATCGTCCCGACCCTCACGTACGTGGCGTCAGTCAACGCGATCACCTACACGGGGGCTACGCCGGTCTTTGTCGACTCTGAGGCCGACTACTGGAACATCGACCCTGCCGCAGTTGAAGCCGCGATCACACCGCGCACCAAGGCCATCGAAGTGGTCCACCTCTACGGGCATCCGGCCGACATGGGCCCGATACTCGAGATAGCGCAGCGCCACGGCATCGCAGTAGTCGAAGATGCGGCCGAGGCTCACGGGGCAAGGTATCGGGGCCATCGGGTGGGTGCCCTCGGCACTGTCGGTTCGTTCAGCTTCTTCGGCAACAAGATCATCACGGCAGGCGAAGGCGGCATGCTCGTTACGAATGATGCTGACATCGCCGAGCGCGCTCGCCACCTTCGGGGTCAGGGGGTGTCGCCGACGCGGACCTACTGGCACGACGTCATCGGCTACAACTACCGGATGACCAACGTGGCGGCCGCTATCGCCGTTGCCCAGCTACAGCAGGCGGACGAGATCATCGTCAAGAAGCGCGCCATTGCCGGGTGGTATGCGGAGGATCTCTCTGAGGTCGAGGGCGTTGAGCTGCAGCGCGAAGCCGAGTGGGCCGACGCTGTGTATTGGATGAACTGCATCCTTGTCGAGCCTGCGGCACGCGACTCACTGATGGCTTCGCTGAAGCTCGGCGGTATCGAAACGCGGCCCTTCTTCTATCCCGCCCACACCCTTCCCATGTACGCAACCGGGCAGTCATTCCCCGTGGCGGAGCGCTTGGGAGCATCCGGCATCAATCTGCCATCCGGGCCAGGGCTCACGCGGGAACAGGTGCATTCCGTCTCTGGTGCCGTCGCCGAGTTCATGGAGGCTCGCTGATGGGCCGCGTGGAGGTCGTGATCCTTGGGGCGGGGGGTTTCGCTCGCGAAGTCGCCGACATCATTCGAGATATGGGCGAAACGAGTCGATTCGAGCTGCTGGGCTTTGTCGACCGGGACAACACCCACGCAGGCGAGGTTCTCAATGACACCCGGGTTCTCGGCACGATCGACGCTCTGGCCGGGCTGGAGGGCGTCCGCGCCATTCCCGGTTCGGGCGACCTGAAGCCGCGGCGCAGCCAGATCGAGGAGATCCAGACCGCTGGCCTCGATACCATCACCTTGGTCCATCCGAGTGTCATCGCTTCGCCGTTCGTGTCGTACGGAAGAGGTACGGTCGTGTGCGCGGGCAGCATTCTCACCAACAACATCAGCATCGGTGACTGGGTCGTCATCAACCTCGGTTGCACGATTGGGCATGACGTCGCAATCGGAGCCAGGACCGTCGTAGCACCCGGCGTCCACGTGTCGGGCTGGTGCAGTATCGGGAGTGAGTGCTACATCGGCACTGGAGCGGTGCTCTTGCCTCGAGTCAGGATCGGCGATGGAGCGGTGATCGGTGCCGGTGCGGTCGTGACGAAGGACGTCACGCCCGGTACCACAGTCGTCGGCATCCCGGCTAGGGCTTTGGGGCGGGGCTGACACTGTGCGAGTAGCTCTGGTCGACCATCCCGCGAGCGCAGGCGGGGTTAGCAGGTTCCTTCTAGCGCTCGCTGAGCATCTGGCCCGCCGCTTCCCGGAGAACACATACCTCCTTCTCGCGTCTCCCCACATCCTGAAGCGAGATGAGCTGGCAGTGCGTCTGGGTCATCTCGCGAATCTCGAGGTTCTGCCTCTCGCGATTCCGGATGATGTTCGAGACCCATCTGCAAGCGAGCAGATGAACGAGACCCGGACGGCACCACAGGTCAGAAGCATCGCATGGCGCATTGGGCGCAGAGTGGCGCGGTCCAACGGCACGCTGTTCTTGGCGGGCATCACTGCGCTCAACTGGTACCGCCAGCGGTTCAGGGGAGCCAAGAAGCCATGGACGGCCTTCTACTACACGCGAGAGATGCGGGAGCTGCTTGAGGGCTGCAGTGTCGTCTATATGGCATTTCCCTACTACACAAGACCGGCCCTCTTTGGGGTGCCGTCGGTCGCCACTTTCCACGACTTGCACTTCCGGCACTTCCCTGGGGCCTACGATCCTGAGACGCGAAGGCTGCTTGACCGCCAGACCTCGCGGTGGACGCGGATCATCGATGAGTGCGTGGTGTCTTCACGGTTCATCGAAGGCGATCTCCTGCGCCACTACCCCCACACGACGGGCAAGACACGCGTGGTGTATCTGGCGCCGTATGGCATACGTGAGATCGAGACATCTGTTCTCGAGCACGTTCTCGAGTCACAGGACTTGGCCCGTGGCCGGTACTTCATCTACTCGGGGGGGACATCTCGCCACAAGAACATCATCAATGTGCTTCGCGCCGTCGACCTGCTCAAGCGCGCAGGCCACCCCGTTCCGCTCGTCATCACGGGAAGCGGCACGCAGGCCATCGGGGACTTCGCACTCGAGCTTGCCGAGGGCAACCCGGTGGCGGAGATCAATGACTTTCTGCGTCAATCGAGCCTGGTGCTCGGTGAGGATGTGAGAGTGCTCGGCTACGTCTCGAACGAGGAGGTCGATGCACTCACCCGTGGGGCCGCCGCAATCGTGCACGCGTCTCTGTATGAGGCGGGATGCGGTCCGGCCATGGATGCGTGGCTCAACGGGGTTCCGGTGGCATTCTCAAACATACCTCCCTATCTCGAACAGCTGGAACGGTTGGATGTGCATGCGTGGTTGTTCGATCCCCTTGACCCCGAGGACATCGCGCGCGCGCTTGGCGCGATCCTCCGCTCGCCCGAGGAGGCTGCGAGACTCGCGCGTCGATCCCAGGCGGCCATCAAGTCCTACACTTGGGACGACACTGCGGTGGCCTACCAGGCCGCATTCGCAAGCGCCATCGAGCGATTCGGATCGAGAGTGAAGACTCACCGCGCCTAGGTGTGGCGATTGTGAACCCACTCGGTCATCCAATGCGAGGACCTCGCCTGCACGATAGACGGCTCCGCGCTGCCGGCTCCCGCGAACAGGAGCGGCTGCACGCGGCCCGTCTGTGATTTACTGTCTGGGAGGTAGATCGGCACAGCAGACACGAACGCCGAAGGCGGTTCAGCATGCCCAGAGCACTCATCACCGGCATCACCGGTCAGGATGGTTCGTATCTCGCCGAGTTGCTCTTGGACAAGGGATACGAGGTTTTCGGCCTCGTTCGTCGCGCTGCGACACCTTCCACGGAGCGCATCGACCACATCATCGATCGCTTGACCTTGCTGACGGGTGAGATGACCGACCAGACGTCGCTCATCGACGCGATGGAGACGTCGCAAGCCGACGAGGTCTACAACCTGGCTGCTCAGTCGTTCGTGGCCGATTCGTGGGCGGTGCCGGTGTCTACCGGGGACGTCGATGGTCTCGGCGTGACGCGCATCCTCGAAGCCGTTCGCCGAGTGAAGCCGGATGCTCGCTTCTACCAGGCCGCGACATCTGAGATGTACGGCAAGGTTCACGAGATTCCCCAGACAGAGACAACGCCCTTCCACCCGCGTTCGCCCTACGGTGTGGCGAAGGTCTATGGGTTCTTCATCACCCTCAACTACCGCGAGTCGTTCGGCATGCACGCAAGCAACGGCATCCTCTTCAACCACGAGTCGCCCCGTCGCGGCTTCGAGTTCGTCACTCGCAAGATCACCGACCACGTCGCCAAGATCAAGCTTGGGGAGGCCAAGGAGATCCGCCTGGGCAACCTCGACGCGAAGCGCGACTGGGGCTTCGCGGGCGACTACGTCGAGGGAATGTGGCGAATGCTGCAGGCCGACGAACCGGATGACTACGTGCTCGCCACCGGCGAGACGCACACCGTCCGCGAGTTCTGCGACATTGCCTTCTCCCGCGTCGGATTGGACTACGAGGACCACGTTGTCGTCGATCCAAAATTCGTTCGTCCCGCGGAGGTCGACCTGCTTCTCGGAGACCCGTCCAAGGTCAAGGAGAAGCTGGGGTGGCAGCCCAAGGTCACATTCCGTGACCTTGTCGAGATGATGGTCGATGCCGACATGGAGCGGCTGTCCCGCTAGGGGCGGCCTCGCAGTGAGCAAGCGCGCGCTCATCACAGGGGTCGCCGGTCAGGACGGCACCTATCTCTCGAACCTGCTCCTGGACAAGGGATATGAGGTCTGGGGCATAGCCGGGCCGTATCCAGGCGACTTCCCTGAGCGGGTGGCGCGGTCCGGGGGTCGGCTCCATTCCGTGGAGGCGGACCTGCGTGACATGGAATCGCTACTGCGGGCGGTCAGTGTCTCTCAACCCGACGAGGTCTACAACTTCGCGGCTCAGTCCTCGGTCGGCGACTCTTTCGATTCGGCCATCGCGACGACCGAAGTGAACGCGGTCGGGGTTCTGCGCATGCTTGAGGCGTTGCGCGCCGTGGCCCCCGACGCTCGCTTCTTCGAGGCTGCGTCCGCGGAGATGTTCGGGAACACCGCCGAGACTCCGCAGCGGGAGTCGACTCCACTTCACCCTCGGTCGCCGTATGCCGCCTCGAAGACGTACGCCTACCACATAGTCGCCAGCTTCCGGGATAGCTACGGGATGCACGCAAGCAACGGCATCCTGTTCAACCACGAGTCGCCTCTTCGGGGCCCCCAGTTCGTCTCGCGGAAGATCACCAGCGCGGTCGCCGCGATAAAGCTGGGCCAGCAGCGCGAATTGAGCCTCGGGAACCTTGAGGCGAAGCGGGACTGGGGGTTCGCGGGCGACTACGTTGAAGCCATGTGGCTGATGCTGCAGCAGGAGAAGCCGGATGACTACGTCATCGCATCGGGCGTTGTCCATACAGTCCGTGAGTTCTGTCGGGCTGCGTTCGAGCATGTGGATCTCAACTACGAGGACTACGTTGTCGTTGATCCCGAGCTCTTCCGACCCGTGGACGTGAATGTGCTGCACGGCGATCCGGCAAAGGCCAGGGGCGTGCTCGGCTGGCAGCCGAAGGTGACCTTCGAGGCCCTGGTCGAGATGATGGTCGACGCTGACCTGGCGAGACTGCAGGCCTGAGAGGTCTTGCGCGGCGCCGGAGCTGGGCGCCGCGACGTGGCTGTTCCCTCAGCCGTGCCCGAGGCGCCGTTGGACTGCGATGACCTTGTCGCGCAGTCGCTGGACACGCACTGTCCGGTGTGCCCTGCGAATCGCCTTGTCGATGTCATCCCGCGCGCCCGCAGCGCGCGTCAGCGCCGTCTCGAGATCGTCGAACACGCGCCCGGTGAGCAAGTCGCGCCGACGCGTGTCCATGTCGGCGGCGGCGGCGCGGGACAGTCCGATTCGACGCTCGGGATCCTCGCGCAGGGCAACGAGTTCGCTGGCCGCTGCGCGGGCATCGGCCTCGGCCCACACCTGGCCGTCACGGCCCGTCTCGGACAGGTATGCGGAATGCGCTGTCTTGACCGGCACCAGCTGATAGGGAACCAGCACCGAGTTCGCCGGGGTCATGAAGTCGACGTTCCCCGACCAGCCCGTACCGACGACCACCACCCCGAGGCTCATGGCCTCCATGAGGTGCAGCCCGAGCCCCTCTGAGCGGTGCAGCGAGATCATGACATCGCAGCTCGCGTACAGCTGGAGGACATCCGCGTACGTGAGCGATTCGTCGATGAGCTGGATCCTTGAGTCGGAGGCGACCCGCTCCGCGAGCTTCTGCGCCTGGGCCCGGTAGGCGCGCATGTGCGGCCACGGTTTGGTCTTGACGACCAGCCGAACGTCGCCCTCGTCCGGGAATGCGAGCTGGAATGCGTCGATCGCCGCCCAAGGGTTCTTCCGTTCGACATCGCTGCCTATGTCGAAGGAAACGATGAAGGTCGTGGCCTCTCGCGGAATGCCCCACCGCGACCGGTCCGGATGCACGTCCTCAGGGAGGAAGACGGCTTGCGGATAGAGGACGACGCGGTCCTCGCCGACGACCGGCGCGCATGCGTCGGCGATGTAGCGCGTCGGAGCGAGTACGACGTCCATCGCACGGAGCATCGGTTCCCACGAACGGGGAACGAGCGGGAGCTCCCAAAACGGCACGCATGCACGCGCCTCCCTCGCGTCGATGCCGAGTCGCCACTGAGCCGAGTAGCGTCCGATGTCCAGAGGATTCATCTGGAACAGATCGATGGCGCCGCGTTGCGCGTCGGCGGGCGAGCCGGCGCGCACGCGTGCCGGCGCCGCCGAGTCGCTCGGCTGCAGGGGAACTCGTTCGACCTCGCGGCCTGACGCCTTGAGTGCACGCTCGGTGTTGCGAGCTGCGACCGAGAGGCCGAAATCGCCGTCGAGGAACCCGATGAGCCGGTAGAGCGGCCTGCTCGTTGACGAAGCCACCTAGTCGTCCTCCCGGTGTGGAGCAGGGGGCGCGAACGTGCGGACCGCGGCGGCTTTCGCCCGCCGCCATCCTGCGCGCGCGATGCGCCGAGTGGCATGCCAAGGGTACAGAGACCTGATCCGGTGCAGGCTGGCGTGTCGCGGGTCGGGGACGAGCTTGACCAACTCCTCGAACACCTCGGCCCGGTCGTGCTCCGCGAGCACCTGTGTCGCGTCCGCGCGCGCTCGCTCCCCGAGCGCCTCGCGCAGCGAAGGGTCGTCCGCCAGCCGGACCATCCACGACGCCGCCTCGTCAAGGTCGGGGTCGGCCCACTCCTGCTCGCCACTGAAGCCCTTGGCGTACGCGGGCTGCGTGCTGGCGCGCACCGGCACCATCCGGAACGGGACCAGACATGAGTTGTCTGGAGTCATGAAGTCCATGTTGCCGGACCAGCCGGTTGCGATCACCGGGCGACCGAGCGCCATCGCCTCGAGCAGCGAGAGCCCAAGGCCCTCGGCGCGGTGCAGCGAGACCAGCACGTCGCAGGAGGCGTAGAGGGTGAGAATCTCGCGATAGGTCATCGGGCGGTCCAGGACTGTGACGCGCGGGTCCGTCGACATCGCCTTGAGCCGGTCCAGGTGCGCCGGGAGTCCCGCTGCCGTCGTCACGTTGTTCGCCTTGATCACCAGGCGGACGTCCTCGCGACCCTCGAACGCTCGCTGGAATGCCTCGATGACGCCCCCCGGGTTCTTGCGCTCGAGGTCGCTTCGCATGTCGAAGCTCATGCAGAAGGCCGTGGCGTCTCGATCGATGCCGAAGCGCGCACGGTCGGCGACGATGCCTTCCGGCACGCGCACCGCCTGCGGGTAGTGGAGCACCCTCGCGTGCGGGAGGTCCCTCAGCACGGAATCGCGAACGAAGAGCGTGGGTGCGAGTATCGCGTCCATCGCGCTGAGCGGCTCGATCCATGCAGCCGGGAGGCGGGGGAGCTCCCAGAACGGCACGCACGTCTGCAGCACTCCGTCGATCGGAACGTCGTAGCGTCCGGGACGAAAGAGGTACGCGATCTGGTCGGGATTCACGTGGAAGATGTTGGCCGAGAACGGGCCGAGCCGCTCGGTCCGTGCGATGGCCGACGCCAGCGAGTCGTCCGCTCCCTGCATTCCTCCGCCAGGGTTCACGTCAGTGAGGCGAACTCGGCTGCCGCGGTTCATGAGCAGGTGAGCGGTGTTCCGTGCCGCGACTCCGAGTCCCAGGTTCGACGTCAGGTATCCGAAGAGGTTGTAGCCCTCGGGGAACGTGCGGCTCGGGCTGCGATGAGATCCGGTAAGTGGCATGGGCCGATGTTAGCCCGCGGTGACCGCCATTGTCGACGGACGCCGACCGTGCGTGCCACGCGAGGACGCCGCTCGAGGGCTCGCCGCCACGTGCGGGCGTGCAGCACGGAGTCGTGCGAGAATGACCGCATGACCGGGAGATCGTCGGTAGCGAAGGGGAGCGCTTCGCCCATGTCCACGGATCCGCAGGCGGCGCAATGGAGCGTGGCGTGATGAGCACCAGCGCGGGGTTGCCCGACGTCGAAGCCGTGATCGTCGCCCGTGGGAGCGACGGACTGCTCGAGGCTGCAATCGCAAGCCTCGAAGGTCAGGTCGCGCCCGGTCGCGTGATCGTGGTCGACGCCGCGGGCACCGAGGGTTCGGGACCCGTGGCTGTGGAGCTGGCCTCCCAGGTGCGAGTGATCGCGGCCCCAAGCGGGAACCTCGCCGCAGCGAACAACGCCGGCATCACCGCCACCAGTGGGGAATTCGTTCTGCTGCTCAGCCCCGACGCCGCTCTCGAGGACCGTTCGCTCCGTTCCCTCGTCGCGCGGATGCATTCGAATCGCACCGCGGCGATCGTGGCACCGAAGCTGGTTGATCCCGAAGGTGGTGTCGTCGAGGGCTCCTTTGGTCAGTTCCCGACGCTCGGACGCGCGGTCGTCGGGATCATGAATCGATTCGCCCACCGGATCTCCGGCGGCAGGCTTCGCCCCGTTCACGACATCGCGGTGACCACGCCGGTGGACTGGGCGAGCGGCACGTGCATGCTCGTCCGGCGCAGCGCCATCCACAAGGCCGGGGCGATGGACGAAGGCTTCTCACTCCGCTTCTACGATGTCGAATGGTGCCACCGGATGGCCGACAACGGCTTCACGGTGCTGATCGAACCGCAGGCGTGCTGCGTGCAGAGTCGGGACACGTCGAACGAGGCCGAAACGCCTGCAGCGCAGAAGGCGTATCGTGACGCCTTCTTCCGCTACTGCAAGCTCTACCGGCAGCGCGGTCTGGCGCTGCTCGGTCGCGTTGGTTTCGATCCCGGCCGGTTGATGGGAGGTCGCGGCTAGATGCGGGTCCTCCTCGACTGCCGCATGGCGACGTGGAGCGGCATCGGCCGCTATTCCACAGGCCTCGCGCGCGCGCTCGCGCACACGGGCGAGGTCGACCTCGTCCAGGTGATCGAGGAGGGCACGACGCCGCCTGTCCCCGAAGCGCCTGCGATGATCGCGCGGGCACACGCCTTCATGCCGGCGGGCGGCCGCGAGTTCGGGCGCATCGCCGCAGAGGTGCAGCCCGACATCACGCATTGTCTGCACGTCCCGACGCCGATCCCCGCGCCTCACCCGCTCGTTGTCACGATCCACGACCTGACGCCGCTGGTCGTCCCGTCCGTGATGCCCTCGCTCGTGCGCCGCGTCGCCTATCGCTGGTGGAACGCGCGCGCGGCGAAGCACGCCGACCTGATCCTTGCGAACTCACAGGCCACGCGCGCCGACATCGAGCGCTTCTTCCCGCGAGCCGCCGGTCGTGTGCGCGTGATCGCGCACGCTGCGGATGACTTCGCCACCGTCGATCGTGGGCCGCTGCCGGCGGGCCTCGTGCCGAACGGATCGCGCTACCTGCTCTCCATGGGCAACGTGAAGCCGCACAAGGATCTGCCCACGCTGCTGCGCGCGTTCGCGACGCTTCATACGAACGATCCGGAACTGCGCCTCCTCCTGGTCGGCCGCGGTTTCCCGGGATACGTGGCGTCCGTCCTGGGTGCCGACCCGGCATCTGCGGCCGTCAGCTTCACCGGACATGTCGACGACGCGACGCTGCGAACGCTCTATGCCAACGCCACCGTCTTCGTCTTCCCATCGCGCTACGAAGGATTCGGGCTCCCGCCGCTTGAAGCCATGATCGCGGGAACGCCCGTGGTTTGTTCGGACGCCGCGTCGCTCCCTGAGGTGGTCGGCGACGCGGCGGTGCTCTTCCCGGCGGGCGACGTCGCGGCGTGCGCTGCGGCGATCGCGCGTGTCATGGAGGAGCCCGACCTTCGCGCGCGGCTCGTGTCCGCCGGCGCGCGCCGCGTCCGGTCCTTCACGTGGGAGCGCACGGCTGCCGCGACGCTGGCGGCGTACCGGGAGCTTCTCGGCGCGAAGTAGCCGAACGAGGGCGCGGATGAGGCCCCGACGTGCGAGAATAGGCGGGCAGCGGGGCGGGGGAGGCCCACGTTCCCCCGCCCGTACCCGAGTCGAAGGAAGCCGCACGCGCCATGACGATCCGTTCCCGTTCGCCCCTGCGCATCAGCTTCGGTGGCGGTGGCACCGACGTCTCGCCGTACTGCGACGAGCGCGGCGGCGCCGTCCTTTCGGCGACCATCGACCGCTACGCCTTCGCGACCGTCGCGCCCGGCGACGAGCTCATCACCGTGGAGAGCCTGGACTACGACATCTCGGTCGCCTACGCACTCGATGAGGCCTTCGTCTACGACGGGCAGCTCGACCTGGCCAAAGCCGTCATCGACCGCTTCCGCAACGACTACGGCCTCTCCGGTGGCATGGCTATCCGCCTGCACAACGACGCTCCTCCGGGCAGTGGCCTCGGCTCCTCCTCGGCGATCTGTATCGCGCTTGCGGGTGCGCTGGCGATGCACCTCGGCGTGACGCTCGACCCCTACCGGCTCGCGGAGCTCGCGTACCGGATCGAGCGCGAGGACGCCGGGATCCGCGGCGGCCGCCAGGACCAATACGCGAGCGCATTCGGCGGCTTCAACTTCATCGAATTCGAGCGCGGGGGAGCGGTCGTGAACCCGCTTCGACTGCGGCCCGAGGCGCTCTACGAACTCGAGTACAGCCTCGTGTTCGCCTACGTCGGCGGCCAGCACTTCTCGAGTCACATCATCGAACGCCAGGTGGGCAACTTCGAGCGCCGCGAGACGGGCGCCGTCGAGGCCATGGACCGCCTCAAGGAACTCGCGTACGACATGAAGCGCGCGCTGCTCCTCGGCGACGTCCCGGCGTTCGGCAGGCTGCTCGATGAGGGATGGCAGGCCAAGAAGCGCATGGCCGACGGCATCAGCAACGATCGCATCGACGCCGTCTACGAGGCGGCCCGTGAGGCTGGGGCGCGCGGCGGCAAGGTGTCGGGAGCGGGCGGCGGCGGCTACATGTTCTTCGTCGTCGATCCGGACCGGCGGTTCGCCGTGCAAGACGCTCTGCAGCGGCATGGCGCCGAGCCAGTGAGGTTCGCGTTCACGCAGGAGGGGATGCGCGCATGGATCGTGTGAGCCTGACCACTACCGAGCACGCGCTCGCCGACGCAGTTGCGGGACACCGCGCCGCGCTCGCCGCGGTCGAGACGATTGCAGGGCCGCTCGCGAAGGCGGCCGACCTGATCGCGGCCTCGCTCGCATCGGGCGGCACGCTGCTCGTGTGCGGCAACGGGGGGTCGGCCGCCGACGCGCAACACATCGCTGCGGAGTTCGTCGGGCGCTACCTCAAGGAGCGCGCGCCCCTTCCGGCACTCGCTTTGCACGCCAATACCTCGGCCGTGACCGCGATCGGCAACGACTACGGTTTCGATGAGATCTTCGCTCGCCAGGTCTGGGCGCACGGGCGCGAGAGTGGTGTGCTGCTCGCGATCTCCACGTCGGGCACCAGTCCGAACGTGCTGCGCGCCGTGGAAGCTGCGCATACGCTCAGGATGAAGACCATCGGCTTCGCCGGAGGTCAGGGTGGCGCGCTCGCTGACGCATGTGACGTGTGCCTGACCGTGCCGGTGGCTTCCACGCCGCGCATCCAAGAGATGCACATCCTGCTCGGACATGTGCTCTGCGGACTCGTGGAGGACGCGCTCTCGTGAGTGTGGCCCTGCAGCCCGCGGACTCCGCCGGACCCGTAGTGCGCGAGGCGATCGTGCTCGCGGGCGGCGAAGCGACCCGACTCGGGCCCGTCGCCGAACGGGTTCCCAAGTGCCTGCAGCCCGTCGCCGGCCGGCCGTTCCTCGATCACGTGCTGCATGAGCTTCGGCGCCATGGCGTCCGGCGCGTCGTGCTCGCGACAGGGCGGCTGCACGACGCCGTCGAGTCGCACGTCGGGGACGGGTCCGCCTTCGGACTCGAGGTCGCCTACTCGCTCGAACCCGAGCCGCTCGGGACTGCCGGCGCGCTCGGGCTCGCATCGGCGCAGATCGCCGGCCCGATCGCGTACGTATGCAACGGCGACAGCCTCCTCGACTGCAATCTGCTCGCCCTCGCAAAGCGGCTGCGCGAAGGGCCCGATGCCGACTTCGTCCTCGCGCTCAGACGCATGCCCGACGCGTCGCGATACGGTACCGTCGCGCTCGGCGCGGACGGCAGGATCGCGGAGTTTCGCGAGAAGAGCGCGGGCGCTCGGGGTCTCGTGAACGGCGGCGTCTACTGCGCGCGCGCTGAAGCTTTGCGGTCGCTTCCGGCCGCACCGTCCTCGCTCGAGATGGAGGTCTTTCCGGATCTCGCGGTGCGAGGGCGCCTCGCGGGTGTGGCGGTGGACGGCTTCTTCGTGGACATCGGCCTGCCAGACTCCCTTGCGCAGGCGCAGGAGGGCGTCGCGGCATGGCTGCGCCGCCCGTGCGCGTTTCTCGACCGCGACGGCGTGATCAACGTCGACACGGACTACGTGCACACCCCCGACGAGTTCCGCTTCATGCCGGGCATGCCGGCGGCGATCAGCGCACTCAACGACGCCGGGTGGCTCGTCGTCGTCATCACGAACCAAGCGGGCATCGGACGCGGCTACTACGACGAGCAGGAATTCGCGGAGTTCACGCACTGGATCGACGATCGGCTGGCCGAGGCGGGAGCACACGTGGACGCCACGTACCACTGCCCGCACCACCCGACCGAGGGCACGGGCGAGTACCTGCGCGACTGCGAATGCCGCAAACCGAAGCCGGGGATGCTGCTGCGCGCCATCGCGGAGTGGGGTCCCGACCTGAAGCGTTCCTTCATGCTCGGGGATACGCTCAATGACATGGCTGCGGCTGCGGCGGCAGGTGTGCGCGGCGTGCGCTACGTTGGCGGGGACCTGCTCGCGATCGTCCGACAACTCATCGAGAACGACGCTGACGGTGCGCGGGAACACACCGCGGCGAAAGGAGCGGGGGCATGACAGACAAGATCCACTTCGGAACCGATGGTTGGCGCGCGGTCATCGGCGCGGACTTCACGTACGACAGCCTGCGCCGCGTCGCCGACGCTGCCGGGCGCGTCTTCGCATCCGAGCACCCGGGCGGGCGCGTGCTCGTGGGCTACGACACTCGCTTCCAGGCCGGCGCGTTCGCGCATGCAGCTGCAGAGGTGCTGGCGTCGCACGGGCTCGAGGTGATCGTGTCCGATCGCTATCTTCCGACGCCCGCGCTGTGCTGGGCGGTCTCGCGGGACGCGGCGGCGATCGGCGGCGTCATGCTCACCGCCAGCCACAATCCCGCCGAGTACCTCGGCTTCAAGCTGCGCATGCAGGACGGTGGCGCCTCTCCGGTCGAGTTCACCGACCGGGTCGAGGCCGCGCTCCTGCCCGAGCCTCCGACCGGCAGGGGAGACGTCGCTGAGGTCGACCTGGTCGGTCCCTATCTCGCCGATCTCGTTTCGATCGTGGACGCGCGCGCGATCCGCTCGGCGGGTCTGCGCGTCGTCGTGGACTCGCTCTACGGCGCGGGTCGCGAGTACCTCGCGGGGGTGCTCGCCGGCCTTGGCGTCGAGGTCATCGGCCTTCACCAGGATGAGAACCCCCACTTCGGCGGCCTGCATCCAGAGCCGATCCCGCCGTGGATCGATGAAGCGCGCGCTCGCGTACGCGACGAACGCGCCGACGCAGGTTTCTTCACCGATGGCGATGCGGACCGGATCGGGGCGGCAGACCGCGAGGGTGACTTCGTGAATCCGCACCGGATCATCGGCTTGATCGCGCAGCACCTGGTGCAGGACAAGGGGCTCTCGGGGCGTGTCATCAAGACGGTCTCGACATCGGTGCTCGTCGACCGGCTGGGCTCGGCCATGGGGCTCGACGTGGTGACGACGCCGGTCGGGTTCAAGTGGATCTACGAGGAGATGGTCGCGGGCGACGTGCTCGTCGGAGGCGAGGAGTCCGGCGGCATCGGCATACCGAGCCACGTGCGGGAACGTGACGGGCTGCTCATGGCGCTCCTGCTCACGGAGATGATGGCGCAGCGCGGCAAGGGTCTGAGCGAGCTCGTCGCCGACATGTTCGCCATCACCGGACCGCTCGAGTACAACCGCATCGACTTGCGGCTGACCCCCGAGAGCATGGCGGCATTCCGCGCCGCCATGCCGAACCTTGCTCCCGCCGAGATCGCCGGCATGCCGGTGCACGACATCTCGCGCGTCGACGGCGTGAAGTTCTTCCTGCCGAACGACATGTGGCTCTTGCTCCGCGCCTCGGGTACGGAGCCGCTCGTGCGCGTGTATGCAGAGGCGCCGACCGCCGAGGCGGTCGAGGCACTGCTGGCCGCGGGCCGCTCCATGGCGAACGCGGGCTAGGGGGACGCACGTGCGCGTCGCCTTCATCAACAAGTACTTCTATCCGCCGCATCTCGGGGGCATCGAGCACCATCTCTCGATGCTGTCGACGGGCCTGGCCTCCCGTCCCGGCATACAGGTCGATGCCATCGTGGCGAACGAGGGACCCGAGACCGTTCGCGAGTTCGTGAACGGGGTCGAGGTCCTTCGGCTGGGCCGGATGTTCGCCTACGCATCCACTCCCGTCGCGACGGGGATGCCGGCGGCCATCCGCGCGTCGGTCACCGGACCGGATCGCGCCGACCTCTTCCATCTGATGTTCCCGTACCCGTGGGGCGAGGTGAGCTGGCTGCGCGCCGGCGCTCCGGGGCCCAGCGTGCTCACGTACCACAGCGACATCGTCCGCCAGCGGTACCTGGGCGCTGCGTATGCACCGCTGCTGCGTCGCGCCCTGCAGAGGGTCGACCGCATCATCGTGGGCTCGCCGCCGATGATCGGCGGAAGCGAGGCGCTCGCGCCCTTCGCGGACAAGTGTCGCGTGGTGCCGTTCGGCATCGAGACCGACAGATTCGAGCCGACGCCCGCCACGCTCGCCCGGGCCGAGGAGCTTCGGGCCGGCCACGTTCGGCCGGTCGTGCTCTTCGTCGGAAGGCTCATCTACTACAAGGGCGTCGAGTTCCTCGTCCGCGCGATGAGCGAAGTCGACGCGGATCTCGTGCTCATCGGGCGCGGTCCGCTCGAGGAGGACCTGCGGGCGCTCGCCGCCGCGTCGGGCATCACGGACCGTGTGACCTTCGTGCCGCCGATCGACGACGCGGAACTGGCTGCGTGGTACCGCGCGGCTGACGTCTTCTGCCTGCCGAGTGTGGCGCGCAGCGAAGCCTACGGGCTCGTCCAGCTCGAGGCGCACGCCTCGGGCACGCCGGTCGTCTCAACGGACCTGCCGACGGGAGTCCCGTGGGTGAACGTGCACGGGCAGACGGGGCTCGTGGTGCCGCCGGGCAACCAGCACGCGCTCGCGGCGGCGCTTCGCGAGATACTTGCCGACGATACCGCGCGAGAGCGCATGGGGGCGTTCGCCCGGCAGCGCGCCCTCGAAGAGTTCACGGTCCCGAAGATGGTCGAGCGGACACTCGCCGTCTACGATGAGGTGCTGTAGAAGACTCCCAGGGAAAGGCCCGGTCGAGCGCATGTCGCGCAACAGGTTCATAGCGCTCTCCCTCGTCGCCGACGTGCTCGTCTACAACGCGGCGGTCGTGCTCGCCTTCCTGCTGCGCTTCCGGTTCACGCTTCCCGATTTCAACTTCCAGCCGTTCGTGACGCTGGCCCCGTACCTCACGCTGCTCTTCCTGCTGACCGCCTACATCGGGGGGCTCTACGACCCCGAGCGCATCGAGGGGCTCTGGCCGGTGGTCCGCGGCGCTGCAATCGCCGCGACGCTGACCTTCCTCCTCACTCTCGGCATCCTCTACCTGCTGGGACCGGCCTTCATCGCGTTCCCTCGCCGCGTCATCTTCTTCGCGTGGCCGCTGCAGATGCTGCTGTCCGTCGGTTGGCGCGCCCTCTCGACGCGCATCACGCCGATTCGCTGGCCCCGGCAGCGCGTGCTGATCGTCGGCACCGGCCCGGTGGCCGTCGAGCTCGCCGCCGAGCTCTCGCGCCGCGCCAAGTGGGGCTACTCCGTGGCCGGTCTCGTGTCCCGCGAGGGCGAGACCCGCTCCCTTCCGGCGGGGGCGCCTCCCGTGCTCGGGGACGTCGCTCGCCTCACGGCGCTCGTCCGGGAGCAGGCGATCGACCGCGTCATCGTGGCTTCCCCCGTCGCACTCCGCGAGCTGTTCGAAGATGTGGCGCTCTCCGGCGAAGGCACCGTTCGCGTGGATGTCGTGCCCGAGCTGTACGAGATCTTCATCGGCGAGGTCGACAGCATCGTCGCCGACATCCCGCTCATGGAGATCACGCACCGGCCCGCTCAGTGGTACGTGACCGCGAAGCGTCTCTTCGACTTCGCCTTCGCACTGCTGCTGCTCGTGCTCCTCAGCCCCGTCCTGCTGATCGCGGCGCTCGCGATCCTGCTCTCGATGGGGACGCCGGTGTTCTTCGACCAAGAGCGCTTGGGGCGCGACCTCAAGCCCTTCACGGTGCACAAGTTCCGCACGATGGTCCGCGACGCCGAGGCTCAGAGCGGGCCCGTTCTCGCCGAGGAGGAGGACCCGCGGATCACACCCGTCGGCAGGTTCCTCCGCCGCTTCCGCATCGACGAGCTTCCGCAGCTGGCGAACATCCTCGCCGGCGAGATGAGCTTCGTGGGGCCCCGCCCCGAGCGCGCGTTCTTCGTCGAGCAGCATCTCAGAGAGATTCCCGGATACCGCGAGCGCTTCCGGATGAAGCCCGGCGCGACGGGGCTCGCGCAGGTGTCCGGCGGCTATGCGACCACCCCGGAACGTAAGCTAAAGTACGACCTGATCTACATGTATCACCAGAACGCACTCATGGACGTCCGCATCGTGGTCGACACCATTCGCGTGGTGCTCACCGGCCACGGCGCTCGCTAGAAGGAGATTCCCTGTGGCATCAAAGCCCCCCAAGGGTCCGAAGTCTTCAAAGACGCCCGCGAAAGGTCCGCAACCGCCCGCGAGGCCGCCGATGAAGGGATCGAAGGCGGGGGGTCGCTTCGCTTCGAAGGCCGCCGCCAACGTCGCCGCCAAGCGGGCGACCCAGAATCCGGTGGCGCCCCAGCCGCCCGCGCAGGCTCCGACCTTCGGGATGAGCGGCGCCGAGAAGATCATGTGGTACTCGCTGCAGGCACTGGTCTTCCTCGTGCCGATCGCGATGAGCAATGCGAACTGGCTCGCGAAGGCCGGCTTGGCCGCGTTCGCGCTGCCTTTCACCTACGACCAGTTCGACATCGTGAAGGTCTTCGTGATGAGGGCGTGCGTGATCCTCGCGATGGGCGCGTGGTCCTTCCAGTTCTTCTTCAAGGGTGGTCGCCTTCGCCGCACCAAGATCGATTGGCTCATCCTCGTCTTCCTGGCTTGGGTGCTCCTGACGAGCTTCACCTCGATCAGCGTCTCCACGGCATTCTTCGGCAAGTACCGCCGGTTCGAGGGGTTCTTCTCGTTCCTCACGTACGCGGCGACCTACTTCCTCGTGGTGCAGCTCGCCGACCGCCCCGGTCGCATGCGCTCGCTTGCGAGGACGCTCATGATCTCGGGGATGGTCGTCGCCTTCTACGGCGTGCTGCAGTCTGTCGGCATGGACCCGATCAACTGGGGCTCCAACCTGCCCTTCGAGGCGAACCGCGCGTTCTCGACCTTCGGCAACCCCGACCTCCTTGGCGGGTTCCTGATCTTCCCGCTCACGATCTCGGTCGCGATGGCGCTTTCGGAGTCGCGCATCGGATGGCGCATCTTCTACTGGGCGACGTTCCTTGTGACGGTGTGGACCTGGATCGCATCGGCCGTCCGAGGCGCTTGGATCGGCGGCGCCGTTGCGATCGCGATCGTCATCTTCGCCGCGGTCCTTGCAAGGACGAAGCTCAACGCGGTGGACTGGAGCTTCGCCGGTCTTACGGGCGTCGCCGCGGCTGGCTTGGTCGCGCGCTCGATGACGATGCCCGGTACCGTATTCAACGTCCCGGAGCGCCTCGCCTCCATCTTCAAGTTCGGTGAGGGGTCCGCCCTCACTCGCTTCGAGATCTGGCAGTCCGCGATCAACGCGATAAAGGCGCGGCCGATCCTCGGGTTCGGTGCTGACACGTTCCGTCTCGTCTTCCCGAGGTACAAGCCGGTCGCCTACGTGAAGGACGCCGGCTATCTGTCGGTCGCCGACAACGTGCACGACTACCCGCTGCAGCTCATGGCTGGCATCGGCATCGTCGGGTTCCTGCTGCTGTACGGACTCTTCGGATGGGCGCTCATCCTCGGCGCTCCGAAGGCATTCGCGCGTGGCAAGGGCACCGAGCGGCTGCTCGTCGCCGGCTTCTGGGCGGCGGCCGTCGGCTACCTCATCCATCTGTTCTTCGGCCTGTCCGTCACCGGCTCGACGATCTTCCTGTGGATCGCGCTCGCGATCGTCGTGACCCCGACGGCCACGGAGCACCAGTTCAAGGCACCGGCGTGGGGCCCGATCGTGTCCGTCGCGCTGATCGCCGTGCTCGGCGTGGCCTGGATCGGCAACTTCGTGTTCATCGTCGCGGACAACTACTTCCTGCGCGGGCAGCTTTCGCAGACGGGGCAGAACCCCGTTGCGCTCATCAACACCGCGATCCGCCTCGATCCGTACAACGACATCTACCGCGCGATGCTCGGGAAGGCCTACGAGAGCCAGATGCTCGCGTGGCTGAACCAGGCGCAGAGCGATGCGATGGCGGGCAACGACGCCACGGCGTCCATGTCGAACGCGAACGAAGCGTTCAAGGCCGCCGAGTCCACGTTCAAACAGACCATCGCGATGGTGCCGACCGAGTACGACAACTACCTGTTCATCTCGTCGCTGTACAACGAGGCGGGCGCCTACCTGAGCAACCCGGCCTACATCCAGTCCGCCGTCGAGTGGGCCGACAAGGGCATCAAGGTCGAGCCGTTCGGCCCCGGCGTGCGTCTGCAGAAGGCGGTCGCACAGGCTTCCAGCGGCGATGACGCCGGTGCGCTTGCCACCATCGAGCAGGTCGTGGGCAAGCGCCCGGACGGCACCGGCATCACAGTGCTCGACATGGACCCGAACTTCACGGACATCCACATGTTCTATGCCCAGACCCTGCAGCGTGCCGGCCGGCTCCAGGACGCCGCGGCAGCCTACCGCTATCTCGTGGATCTGAATCCCGGCAACACCACCTACTCCGACGCCCTGAAGGCGGTCGAGGCTTCCCTCAGCGCCGCTCCGTCGGGCGCCGGGACTACGTCCCCGTAGGGACGACATGACGAGCGATTCCGAGCAGAAGCGCACGTGCGGCTGCGAGCGGGTTCCCGAGCAGACGGTCAGCCGTCTGCCGGTGTACCGGCGCTGCCTCATGCAAGCGAGCGCGATCGGCGTGCAGGTCATCAACTCGCTGCAGCTCGCTCAGATGGCGGGCACGAACGCGGCACAGGTGCGCAAGGACCTGAGCTACCTGGGCGAGCTCGGCACGCGCGGGATCGGCTACGACGTGGCTGCGCTCCGGGGGCACCTCTCCGAGGTGCTCGGGGTCGGGGAGCGCAGGCGCGTGGCACTCATCGGCTTCGGCCGCCTCGGGGGCTCTTTGCTCGGCTACCGCGGCTTCTTCGAGCGTGGCTTCGACATCGTCGCGGTCTTCGACGTCGACCCCGTCCGGGTGGGGACGCTCGTGGACTGGCATGGCGCCGTTCCCAAGGGCCTGACGGTGCGCTCGATCGAGCACATCGAGCGGGACCTGCTCGATCTTGACGTGGAGATCGTCATGCTCGCGGTGCCCATGGAGGTCGCGCAGGTCATGGCGGAGCGGGTCGTCCGCGGTGGCGTGTCGGCGATCTTGAACTTCGCTCCCGTGGCGCTCGAGCTTCCGGAGCACGTTCTGGTTCGCTCGGTCGACATGTCGACCGACCTGCAGGTCCTCTCGTACCACCTCAGCCGTCAGGGCTAGCCTCGTGCGTCACCGCCGAGCGGTCGGCGACGCGGGGGAGGTCCCTGGCACGATGCTATACTCGCTGCTCGTATCCAGCCCTTCTCCCGCCCGATGCCGGCGTGCCGGAAAGGACCCGCGAATGTCGCGGATCGACCTGGTTCTGCTCCACGCACCGTCCGTGTACGACTTCCGCGAGCGGTCCATCATGTCCGGTCCCGTTTCGGACATGGTGCCCTCCACTCCCGCGTTCGAGATGTATCCGCTCGGCTTCACGACGATCGCTGAGTACCTCGAGCGTCACGGGTATCGCGCGCGCATCGTGAACCTCGCGGTGCTCATGCTCAATCGCCCGAAGTTCGACGTCGAGAAGGCCATCCGCGAGATGGACCCGGTGGCGTTCGGCATCGACTTGCACTGGATGCCGCACGCGCATGGGTCGGTCGAGATCGCGAAGATCTGCAAGAAGTACCACCCGGACACGCCGGTGGTCTTCGGCGGGCTGACGTCGAGCTACTTCCACGAGGAGCTCGCCTCCTACCCGTGCGTCGACTACGTGCTGCGCGGCGACTCGACCGAGGAGCCCTTCCGGCGCCTCATGGCCGCCATCCGCGGGCACGGCAGCGTCGCCGACATCCCGAACCTCACGTGGAGGGGTCCCGACGGCTCGGTCAACGTGAACGAGCTGTCGTGGGTGCCGGCCGACATGAACGAAATCTCACTCGACTACTCGTTCGCGATGCGGGGCGTTATCCGCTACCGCGACATGATGGGCTTCGTCCCGTTCAAGGACTGGCTCAACTACCCGGTGTGCGCGAGCCTGACCTGCCGCGGCTGCACGCATGACTGCGTGACCTGTGGCGGCAGCGCGACCGCGTTCCGCGAGCACTTCGGCCGCGACCGCATCGCGTTCCGCGACCCCGAGCTGCTCATCCACGACATCACCCACATCCAGAAGTACATCCCGGGACCGATCTTCGTCCTGAACGACTTCCTGCAGGCCGGTCCCGACTACATCGAGGCCTTCGTGAAGGGCCTCGGGAAGATCGGCCTTCGCAACCCGATCGGGTTCGAGTTCTTCAAGCCGCCGAAAGAGGAGTTCTATGAGTTCCTCGACGAGCATCTGCCGGACTACTCGGTCGAGATCTCGGTCGAGAGCCACGACGACGCCGTGCGCGCTGCCTTCGGCAAGAGCCACTACACGACCGAGCAGGTCGAGGAATCGATCCGCGCCGCGCTGAAGCACGGCTGTAAGCGTTTCGACCTCTACTTCATGACGGGCATCCCGACCCAGACGGCTGCGAGCGTCCTCGAGACAGGGGAGTACGTCCGTGGCCTCTACGAGCGCACGGGCAACGACCCCCGGCTCCTGCCGTTCATCTCACCGATGGCGCCGTTCCTGGACCCGGGCTCGAAGGTGTTCGACGACCCGGACGCATACGGCTACACGCTGCGCGCCCGCACGCTCGAGGAGCACCGCCAGTTGCTGCTCGAGCCGTCGTGGCGTCAGATCATGAACTACGAGAGCGCCGCGCTCCCGGCTGACGAGCTTGTGGACTCGACCTACCAAGCCGCGATCGACGTCAACCGCGTGAAGGCGCTGGTCGGTGCCATCGATCCGGCCGTCGCCTCGACGACCGAGAAGCGCATCGACGAGGCGCGCGTCGCGATGGCCCGCATCGCCGCGATCGTCGCCGGCGATCCGGCCGCACGCGAGCAGCGTCTCGAGGAGTATCGCCACGAGGTCGACCGCCTGAACGAGTCGACGGTCTGCGAGAAGAGCGAACTCGAGTGGCCGCGTCAGGCGCGTCCGCGCCACGTCCTCAACGTGATCAAGTTGTGGTTCACGGAGAACTTCTCGATCCTCATCCGACGCCGGCGCTTCAAGCCGGCCCAGCCGGCGGTCGCAAGTCCCGAGCCGCGCAGTTCGGAGATCTCGTGACCAGCGAACACTTCGATCCCGGGACGGACAATGTCGCCAGCGGGCTGACGAACACCGAGCGGGTTCGCTCGATCTTCGCGAACATCGCGCCCGGCTACGACGCGTTCAACGCGATCTCGTCGTTCGGGATCGATCGGCTGTGGCGCCGCACCGTCGTTCGCATCTGCGCGCTGAAGCCGGACTCGCGCGTCCTCGACCTCGCCGCCGGAACGGGCGACCTCTCGCTTGCGCTCGCAAGGCGCGGACGTCCTGCCGCCGTTCTGGGAACCGACTTCTCTCCGGAGATGCTCGAGGTCGCAAAGCAGAAGGCGCTCGCATACGAAGGCCCCACCGATCTCAGCTTCCAGGTCGAGGATGCGCAGGCGCTGTCTTTGCCGGACGACGCCTTCGACGTGGTCACTGTCGCCTTCGGCGTTCGCAACTTCCCCGACCGGGCAGCCAACTTCCGCGAGGTGCTCCGGGTGCTCAAGCCCGGCGGCCGCTATGTGGTGCTCGAGTTCTCGCGGCCTCCGTTCGCGCCGCTGCGCTGGCTCTATCACCTGTACCTGAACGTGGGCATCCCGCTCATTGGGGGGATCCTTACCAAGGACCGCGAGTCGTTCGACTACCTGAACCGGTCGATCAAGTCCTTTCCGCCCCAGGCGAAGTTCGCGGCCGAACTGTCTGCGGCCGGCTTCAAGACGGTGACCTGGCGCAACCTCACCTTCGGGATCGTGGCGGTCCACGTCGCTGTGAAGTAGCGCGAGAGACGCGCGAGGCGCGGTACACTCTTGCGCACGGGCTTGGCTTCCACACCCCCGCCACACACAAGGAAGGGCAGGCGCGCGATGCTGCTCTGCGCGAAGTACGTACTCCCGATCTCCTCCTCGCACATCGAGGACGGCGCCGTGCTCGTGCGCGACGACCGGATCCTCGATGTCGGCACGCGCGCCGCTCTGGTCGCGGCGCATCCCGGGGAGGAGGTGCGCGACTTCGGCCTGGCTGTCCTGATGCCCGGGTTCGTCGACCTGCACACGCACTTGGAGTACTCGGTCTTCCGAGGGCTCGTCGATGACCTGCCGTACACGCAGTGGAAGATGCAGGTCGGCCGGCTCGGGCAGCGTCTGGGGGCCGCCGACTGGAAGAACTCGGCTATCCTCGGCGCCATGGAGGCGATCGGCAGCGGCATCACGACGGTCGCCGACATCACCAGGTCGGGCAACTCCGTGGAGGCTGCCAAGGGTTCCGGGCTGGCGGGCATCGTGTACCGCGAGGTCTCGACGATGGACAAGTCCAAGGTCGTCGATCACATGGAGTCGGCTGAGGCCGACATCGACGCCTGGCGCGACACCGCTGCGGGGGCGCCGATCGAGATCGGCATCGCCCCGCACTCACCGTACACCTGCCACCCGGCGCTGATCGAAGCGGCGGGCTCGCTCGCGATCGCCCGTGATCTTCCCGCGGCCATCCACCTGGCCGGCTCGCGCGACGAGTACGACTTCGTCCGCTACGGCTCCAGCCCGCTCGCACAGGACTTCCGCGAGGAGTCCGGCTGGCGCGACGTCGCCTGGATGCCGACCGGCGTGAGCCCGGTCCGCTACGTGCTGCAGTGGGGGCTGCTCGACGTGCCGCGGCTGGTCGCGGTGCACTGCGTGCAGGTGGACGACGCGGACATAGCCGTGCTGGCCGACCGCAACGTCTCGGTCGCGCACTGCCCACGCTGCAACGCGAAGCTCGGCATGGGCGTCGCGCCGCTCACCAAGTTCTTCGAGCACGGGCTCACGGTCGGCCTCGGCACGGACTCGCCGGCGTCGAACAACACGATGGACCCGTTCGACGAGATGCGCATCGGCCTGCTCATACAGCGCAGCGTGAGCAACGAGACCGACTTCGCACGCTACTTCACCGCCCGCACCCTCGTGCGGCTCGGCACCATCTGGGGGGCCCGCGCCCTCGGCCTCGACAGCGAGATCGGTTCGCTGGAGGTGGGGAAGCGCGCTGACGTCATCGCGGTCGACCTCTCCTCGAGCCCACACATGGTCCCGACGGGCGACCCCTACAGCGCCCTCGTGCATACGGCGAACCAGAAGGACGTGCTCATGACGATGATCGGCGGCCGCGTGCTGTTCGACCACGGCGAGTACGCTACGGTCGACAAGGAGCGCGCGCTCGCGCTCGCTCGCGAGTCCCGCGAGAAGATGCGGGCCTGACCGGCATGCCCGGGCAGCGCGAGACCGGAACGGTCATCGCCGTCGCTGACGGCGCGGCCGATGTCCGCGTGCAGTCCGGGGCCGCGTGTGCCAACTGCTCGGCGTGCTGTCACGTCGACAAGGACGGCGTCACCATCGAAGGCGCGCTGAACCGGGCCGGCGCGCAGGTCGGCGACCGGGTCGAGGTCGAGATCCCCGAGGGTGCCGATGCCCGCGCCGGCGTGCTCGTATTCGTGCTCCCGGCAGCGGGGCTGCTGCTCGGCTACGCCCTCGGCGCGGCCGTGGCGACGCTGCTCGGTGCAACCCCCGATGTGGGCGGTGCGTTCGGCGCGGTGCTTGCTGTCGCAGTGGCGTTGGTGGTGCTCAGGTATCGCGGCCGCGCCCTCCCCGACGAACGGTTCAGACCTGTGGTGCGTGCTATAATCGCGCGCAATCTGCCCGCCCCCTCCGCCCCGGAGGGTGGCTCGAACGACACCCCGTGACAGCGTCCGAAAGTAGAGGTACGCACGTGAGCGAACAGGACTTCTTCTTCGACGAGGAACCCGCCGAAGCGCCCGAGGCCAAGCCCGCGAAGGCCGCGCGTCCGGCGAAGAGCGCCCCGCAGGCCCCCGCGCCCGTGAAGCGCGCCGCAGCCTCCACGCCGGTCGCGTCGGCGTCTGCCGACGACAGCCAGCTGACCACGTGGTCGGTCGCCGTCCTGCTCGCACTCGTGGGACTGCTCCTCGGAGCGATCCTCGGCTTCCTTCTCGGGCATGCGCTCGCCAAGCCGGCCGCGACCGCCTCGACGACGCCGACGACCGCCGCCTCCGCCTCGGACGGGAGCGGCGCCTCCGCTCTCACTTCCGACCAGGTGAACGCGGGCCTGCCCGCCGGGCATCCCGCGATCAACACCACGAGCACCGAGACCACAGGCAACTAGAACACCACGCCACAGACCGGGCACGCTGCCGCGCAGGTGCGGAGCATGCCCGAGCGTCGCAACCGAGAGGCAGTTGAGCGATACCCATGGCAATCAACAAGAGCCGCACATCGCCGTTCATGAAGACGATGATCATCATCCTCGCGGTGTCGTTCGTGCTGGGGATCGGCGGCTTCGCAGGCGCCGGGCTCTCCTCGTGCACCGCGAGTGCCCCGCTGCTTCCCGGTTCCTCCAGCGCTTCCACCGCGGGCTCGACGGACACGAGCGCGGCGATCTCCGCGATCAACCTTCGCTTCACCCCGAGGCTCGCCGCGCGGGAGGCCTCGATCACGGCCGACCCGAAGAACTACGACCTGCTGACCGCCCAAGGCGATGACTACTACGACTGGGCGTCGCAGGTCTCCCAAGTCACGAAGACGATCACGACCGACAGCGAGCAGTTGTGGGCGAATGCCGCCACATACTACAAGCGCGCTCTCGCAGTGAAGCCGGGCGACCCCAACGTCGCCACGGACTGCTCCATCGCGCTGTTCTATGGGGGCAGCGCTGATGAGGCCATCACCTTGGCGGAGAAGACGCGCACCGAGAACCCGACGTTCTCACCGGTGGTCTTCAACCTCGGCATCTTCTACGCGAGCGCCGGCACCACTGAGGGGAACGTCAAGGCTACCGCCGCGTTCCAGGCCTACCTGAAGATGGATCCGAACGGCGCCAATGCCGCCAACGCGAAGCAGTACATCACCGAGCTCGGATCGACGGCGACGACGAGCACCGGCCAGTAGAGCCGCTTCCCGAATGATCGAGTGACCGAAGACGGCCCGCCTTTGCGCGGGCCGTCTTGCTAGTTGAGCGCGCCAGTGAGCTTGAGGTGCAGCAGCGCTGCCGGGACGTCCTCGGCGGTGGCGAACAGTCCGTCGAGTCGCGTGATCTCGAGGATCCCGTCGACGGTCTCGTTCGTCACCAGCACCAAGCGGCCCCCGGCGCCCCCATACTCGCGCGCGAGAGAAAGCAGCAGTCCGAGCCCTGAGCTGTCGAGGTATTCGATGTCGGAGAAGTCCACCACGCAGCCAGCGGGCATCTTGGTCAGGATGTGGTCGATGTGCTGCCGAAAGGCAGAGCACTTGCTGTAGTCCAACTCGCCGGCGATGGCGAGGACCCACGCGTCAGGACGTTCGTCGATCGTGATCGTTGCGGCCACCGCGTCCTCCCGGAGTCTTTCAGGGTTCGACGGCTATATACCCCGCGAGAGGGGTGTCAGCCGTCGCACCGCCGATCGCCGGAGAAAGTGACGCCGGCGCCGCGGACGCGGGTGAGCGGACCGGATGGTATGACGCTACAATGCAGAGTGCTCGTATCGAGAAGACGGCTCGGACACTGAGGTGGCACATGGATTTCGACGTGAGCACCATCCACGATGGAGGCACGTGTATCGTCCGCGTCAACGGTGAGGTCGACGTGTACACCTCGCCGACCCTCAAGTCGTCGCTCGTCGAGGCTCTGAAGGAGAGCGAGGGCACCGTCGTTGTCGATCTCGACGGCGTCGGCTTCATCGACTCTTCCGGCCTCGGCGTTCTTGTGGGCGCATTGCGCCGTGCCAGAGAAGCCGGCCGCGACCTTCGCATCGTGTCCGCGCGCGCCGCGGTCGAGAAGATCCTGCTCATCACCGGGCTGGACCGCGTGTTCCCCCTCTACAAGACGGTCGACGAAGCGCTGGGGGCGTAGCAGAGCTGTGTTCACCCTCGGCGGTTCTGAGATCCTCATCGTGGTGGTGCTCGCCCTGCTGCTGTTCGGGCCGGACAAGATCCCGCAGCTCGCACGGACGATCGGGCGCTTCACGAAGGAGTTCAACAAGTACAAGGACATCATGGAGTCGACCATCCGCATGGAGATCTCGCGTGCGGAGGAGCCGGAGCCTGACACCATGACGGTCGAGGAGCGCATCACGAAAGCGAGCGCCGCCTCGCAGGCGCTGCTCGAAGCCGACCGTCCCGTGCCCGCGAACGAGAGTGCGGCCGCGGCCGCACTCATGGTCGCCGACGAAGCCGACGAGGAGGACGAGGGTTAGGCGCTACGCCGACCCGACGCAGCCATGCCCATCGGTCCCGCTCGCATGCCCTTCCTGCAGCACTTCGACGAACTGCGCAAGCGCGCGTTCGTCGTCTTCGGCGTCATCACCGTCGCCACGGTCGCCATGTACTTCTTCACGAACCAGATCTTCAAGTTCGTGCTCGCGCCGGTCTGGCCGATCCTTGGCAAGGGCGGGATTCCGGTCGCGCTCGGCGTGCTGGACCCGATGACGGTCCGATTCGGGCTCGCGTTCTGGAGCGCCATCGTGGTGTGCAGCCCGCTCATCGCGTGGGAGATCATGGCGTTCCTGATGCCTGCGCTGCGGCCCAATGAGCGCAAGTGGGTCATCCCGACGTTCCTGTCGATGGTCGTGCTCTTCGTCGGCGGTGTCGTGTTCTGCTACATGCTGATCCTGCCGGCCAGCTTCCAGTGGCTGGCCGACCAGTCCGGCGACATCATGAAGTTCATGCCGCAGGCGGGCGACATGCTCACCGTCGTCGAGTTCTTCCTGCTCGGCTTCGGCATCGCGTTTCAGACGCCGATCATCGTCTTCTACCTCGTCTACTTCGGGGTCATCCCGTACAAGACGCTGCGTGAGAACTGGCGCATCATCTACGTCGCGATCACCATCATCGCCGCGGGCATCACGCCTGACTGGTCTCCCGTGAGCATGGGTGCGCTCGCTGTCGCGATGGTGATCCTCTACGAACTCTCTATGCTGATGTGCCGCGTCATGCTGCGACGCCGCATCAAGGCCCAGCGCGAGAAGGAACGTGCGGACCTCGAGCCCGAGGCGGCATAGCCGTGCACGAGATGGGGATCACCGCCGAGGTGCTTCGCGCCGCTGTTGAGGGCGCCGAGAACGCCGGGGCCACGCGCATCAACAGCGTCCACCTCACCGTGGGCGAACTCACCGAGATCGTGCCCGACGCGCTCCAATTCGCGTGGGAGACGCTCACCCCCGGGACGCTGGCAGAAGGCTCCGTGCTCGAGATCGAGCACACGCCCGGCCACTCGGTGTGCTTGTCGTGCGAGCACGAGTTCGACCACGACCGCTGGGACCGGATCTGCCCGGCGTGCGGCTCGTTCGCGACGCAGCCCCTCTCGGGCAGCGAGCTCAGGATCGACAACGTCGATGTCGAGGTGCCCGGCGAGGACGACGCCGCGCACGAGGAGTGAGAAGCCGCAATGGAGATCGATCTGTCCCGACCCATCCTCGCGCGCAACGACGCGCTCGCTGAGCGTAACCGGGAGCGTCTCGCGGCTGCGGGCGCATTCGCGCTCGACGTGCTCGCTTCCCCCGGTGCCGGCAAGACGACGACCATCCTGGCGACCATCGCCGCCCTGCGCGAGCGCTACCGCATCGCCGTGGTGGAGGGCGACATCGCGAGCAAGGTCGACGCCGAGAAGGTGAAGTCGCACGGCATCCCGGCCGTCCAGATCAACACCGGCGGAGCGTGCCACCTCGAGGCGGACATGGTCTCCCGCGCGTTCGATGCGCTGCCGCTCGGTGATCTCGACCTCGTCATCCTCGAAAACGTCGGCAACCTCGTGTGCCCGACCGAGTTCGACCTCGGCCAAGGCGCGCGCATCGTGATCTTGTCGGTGCCCGAGGGCGATGACAAGCCGCTGAAGTATCCGGGCATCTTCGCGCAGGCGGAGGCCATCCTCCTGAACAAGATCGACGCGATGCCCATCTTCGATTTCGATGAGGCTGCCTTCGTCGACTCCGTCCGGCACCTCAACGGCACCGCGCCGATCTTCCGCATGTCGGCCAAGACCGGCGAGGGTGTCGGGGAGTGGGCCGAGTGGCTGGCCGACCGTATCGAGGCTGCAAAGGCAGTCTAGAAGGCCCCCAGGGCGGCCGCTTGCGCCGCCGCGGCTCCTCACGATCCGGGCTCGCGCGACGGCCGAGCCTGTAGTCTCGGCCTGCGCTCGCAACGGATCGTTCGAATCCCCGGCGGCCGCAGCCGCACGGCGCTTCTATTGACACGGCTCCTACTATGGACACCATGTAGGCCGTCGTCCCCGCCGGAAGGGTTGCCAATGGACCGCACGGAAGCCCTTGCGCTCGTCACCGAGCGCATTCCGTCTCGCAACCTCGTGAACCACTCGGTCGCGGTCGAGTGCATCATGGAGGCGCTCGCGCGCCACTTCGGCCTGTGCGACGGCGAAGTCGAAGGGTGGGCGCTCGCGGGTCTGCTGCACGATCTCGACTACGCCGAGACGGGCGAGGACCCCGCCCGTCACGGTCTTGTGACCGCCGAACTGCTGCGCGGCATCGTCGACGACCGAATCGTGCACGCGATCCTGGGCCATGCCGACAAAGCCGAGCGCGCGACGCTCATGGACAAGGCGCTGTACGCGGCGGATCCGACGACCGGATTCATCGTCGCGGCGGCACTCGTGCGGCCGGACAAGGACCTCGCCGCCGTGGAGGTCCGCAGCCTGCTGAAGCGGTGGAAAGAGAAGGCCTTCGCGCGTGGGGCCAGCCGCGAACAGATGGATACCTGCGCTGATATCGGTTTGACGCGGGAAGAGTTCCTCACGCTATCATTGGCCGCCATGCAGGCCCGAGCGGCCGACATCGGCCTCGGCTAGGCGCCTGGCAGCACTGCGAACGCGCGCTGCTCGTCGTCACATACGGTGAAAGGACGGCCCCTTTGCGGCTCGTCGTCTCAGAGAAGAACATCGCCGCCAAGCGTATCGCCGAGATCCTCGCGGTCGGTTCGTCGAAGGCTGACAAGGTCTACACCACCCCCGTCTACACGTTCAAGGGGCGTGACGGCGAGGAGTGGGTCTCCATCGGGCTCAAGGGCCACATCATGGGTGTGGACTTCCCCGAGGAGGTCACGGCCGCGGATGGCTCGGTCTCCCTCAAGAAGTGGGACCTCAAGGCGCTACCCGCGCTCGTCGGCGCGCCGATCCTCAAGCTGCCCGCCGAGAAGGGCATCATCCAGTCGCTGAAGTCGCTCGCGAAGAAGGCCGACGACGTCATCATCGCGACCGACTACGACCGTGAAGGCGAGCTCATCGGTGCCGACGCGCGCGACATCGTGCGCACGGTCAACAAGACGGTTCCCGTCTCCAGGGTCCGCTTCTCGGCCATCACGAAGGATGAGATCCAGCGCGCGTTCGCCGAGCCCGGCGAGATATCGGAAGCGCTCGCGCAGGCAGGGGAGTCGCGCCAAGACATCGACCTCGTCTGGGGGGCCGCCCTCACGCGCTACATGACGCTGGCGCTGCAGACCAAGACCCGACGCCCCTTCGGCGACGTGCTCTCCGCCGGCCGCGTACAGACGCCGACGCTGAAGCTCATCGTCGACCGCGAGGCCGAGCGCGATCGCTTCGTGCCCGAGGACTACTGGGTCGTGAAGGGCGCGTTCGAGGCCCACGGTGACGAGTTCACAGCCACGCACGCGACCGAGCGCTTCAAGTCCGAGGCCGAGGCACAAGCTGCGCTCGCGGCCGTTGCTGACGCGAAGTCCGGCACGGTCGTCGAGACGAAGAACACGCGGCGCAAGGTCGATCCGCCCGTGCCGTTCAACACGACGTCGCTCATGGCGGCCGCGGCGAACGAGGGCCTCTCCCCGGCGCGCACCATGCAGGTGGCCGAGTCACTCTACATGAGCGGCTACATCTCGTATCCGCGTGTCGACAACACCGTCTACCCGCCGAGTCTCGACCTGCGCCACATCCTCGGAGTGCTCGCGACCGTCCCGACGTTCGCGGAGCACGCCAAGCGCATCAACGCGGCCGGACAGCTCCACCCCACGCGCGGCGCCAAGGAGACCACCGACCACCCGCCGATACACCCGACCGGTGCGGGAGACCCCGAGAAGCTCGAGGGCCAGGCCTGGAAACTCTACAACCTCGTGTCGCGCCGGTTCCTCGCCACGCTGTCGAACCCCGCCTTCATCGAGGCCACCCGCGTCGACATCGACGTGACCGGTCAGCGGTTCGTTGCGAAGGGCGACGTCGTGGTCGAGCCCGGCTTTCGGGCGGTCTACCCGTACGGCCTGAAGAAGGACGAGCACCTGCCGACCATGAGCCAGGGCGACGAGGTGAGCTTCCTCGGGGCCACGCTCGACGCCAAGCAGACGCAGCCGCCGGCGCGCTACAGCGCGGGCAAGCTCATCCAGGAGATGGAGCGGCTCGGGCTTGGCACGAAGGCGACCCGCCACGACATCATCCAGACGCTCGCCGACCGCAAGTATGTCACCGGCGAACCGATCGAACCGACGTGCAAGGGCATCAGCGTCATCGGCGCGCTCAGCCGCCACGCCGAGCGCATCACCACGCCGGACATGACGAGCGAGCTCGACGCTGAGATGGACGCCATCGCCGAGGGCCGCGACACGCGTGAGCGCGTCGTCACGCACTCGCGCAAGCTGCTCGGCGGCGTCATGGGCGTGCTGCTCGAGCAGGTCGACGCCGTGGCCGACGAGCTCAAGTCCGCGACCGACGAAGATGCCAAGGTCGGTATCTGCCCCGTCTCGGGCCACGATCTCATGATCAAGTTCTCGCCGAAGACGCGGAGCTATTTCGTGGGCTGCTCGGGCTATCCCGATTGCGGCCAGACCTATCCGTTGCCGAAGAACTCCAAGTTCGAGGCGACCGAGGGGATGTGCGAGACCTGCGGTTCGCCACAGATCAAGGTCATCCAGTTCAAGAAGAAGCCCGCCATCATGTGCTTGAACCCGGAGTGCCCGAGCAAGAAGGGCCCGGACATGGTCATCGGGAAGTGCCCGAAGTGCGGCGGAGAGCTCCGAGTACACTACTCTCAGTTCGGGAAGCGCTACGTGCGGTGCGAGAACTTCGACATCAAAGAGCATCCGGTGAGCTATCCGCTGCCGCAGTCGGGCGACATCACGCCGACAGGTGACGTATGCGAGCCGTGCGGCTCGCCGAAGATCACGATCGTGACGCGGCGCGGACCGTGGACCATCTGTATCGATCCGGATTGCCCGGAGAAGGCGGCGAGTGCCGGCACGGGCAAGGGGGCGGGTCGCTACGGGGCCAAGCGCGGGGCGGCCAAGAAGGCCGCGCCGAAGTCGACCGGACGGCGTTCGAAGAGTTCCTAGCGCGGCGATCAGGACCGTGGCGCGGGATCGGATGCGGGGGGCCGCTTGCGAGTCGGAGTCATCCAACATCGGCTGAGAACGCACGAGCGCATGGACCTCGCGGCGCTCTACCAATATGCGGACCGGGCCACCGAAGAGGGCGTCCACGCCCTCGTGTTCCCGCGCATCCCGGGGCTCGGCGCCGACCTCGCCGTGCTCGACGCCTTCTTCTGCAACTTCATCGAACGTGCCCCGGCGGTGACCACCGTGCGCCCACGCTGGCGCCACAAGGGTGAAGGTCCTCTGCGCCCGTTCGACTCTGCGCTCGGCCGCACGCTCGTTCTTGAGGGCGATGACTGCATCGACCCGGCGCTCTTCCAGGAGATCCAGGACTGCGCGCTGGACTCGCTCGTGTGGCTGTTCGACGCGGAGGATGCGCTCCAGGCCGAGGCCGCCATCGAGTTCGCCATCGACGCGAGCCTGCACCTCGCACCACTTGTGGTCATCGCGACGTTCAACGGCGAGGCGCGAGGAGTCGAGGCCCACGGGATCGGCGCGATCGTGCATCTCGGCGAAGTCGTCGCCGAGGGCGGCGAGGGCGATGAGCTGCTCGTCGCGGACCTGCCGACGCCGGCGGGCTTCCCAGAGCGGCCGCGCACGCTCCCGGTGCCGGTTCCCGTGCTCGAGCAGCGGCTCGTCGCGCACCGGGCCGGCGAGGCCCGAAGGGCGCGCGGGCGCTCCTAGCTCTCCCGGGGTCGGTCGGGACGCATGCTACAATCCCCCGAGGTCGCGCGCGCAGGCGCGCGCCCGCGCACAGGGGGTGCGGACCTGTCTTCCGCTGTCCCCTCGAGACCGACTTCCGGACATCACCTCAAGGAGACGAGAGACCCCGTGCCGTTCCCGAAAGTCACCATCGTCGGCGCGGGCCAGGTCGGCGCAACCGCCGCCTTCGTGCTCGCCACCCGCAACGTCGCCGACGTCACCGTGATCGATGTCGCCGAGGGCCTGCCCCAGGGCAAGGCGCTCGACATGATGCACTCCCGCTCGATCCTCAAGTTCGGCCCATGTGTGGCCGGTACGAACGACTACGCCGATACCGCCGGCTCCGACGTCGTCGTGGTCACTGCCGGCGTTCCGCGGAAGCCGGGCATGACGCGCGACGAGCTGCTCGCGATCAACGCGGGAATCGTCGGCTCCGTCATCGAGAGCGCTGTCGCGGCCTCGCCGGAAGCCGTCTTCATCTGCGTCACGAACCCGCTCGATGTGATGACGGACCTGGCTTGGAAGCTCTCAGGCTTGCCCGCCTCGCGGATCTTCGGCATGGGCGGCGTGCTCGATTCGGCACGATTCGCGTACTTCATCGCGGAGGCCACCGGCGCTGCGATCGGTGAGGTCGACGCGCTGGTGGTCGGCGCGCACGGCGACGCCATGGTCCCGCTGCCTCGCCTCTCGACGGTCGCGGGCCGCCCGTTCACCGACCTGCTCCCCGCGGACGAGGTCGCCGAGGTCGTGCGCCGCACCGTCTTCGGCGGCGCCGAGGTCGTCTCGCTGCTGAAGACCGGCAGCGCCTTCTACGCCCCGGGCGTCTCGGTGGCGTCGATGGTGGAAGCGGTGCTCTCGGACTCCGGAGCGGTCCTGCCGACGTGCGCCCGCCTTGAGGGCGAGTACGGCGTGAGCGGCGTGCATATGTCGGTGCCGGTGCTGCTCGGACGCGAAGGCGTGCGCGCCGTTCCGGAACTGCCGCTGACAGACGACGAACTCGCCGCGGTGCGCGCTTCCGCTGCCCAGATCGCCGAACAGATCGCCGCCCTGGAGTCGGCGCGAGGCTAGAGATGGCGGAGCGCGCAGCGCTATCCGAAGCTATCTACCGCGCAGTCGGCGACGCCGCTGTGACGCTTCGTCCGGACGTACGCGCCGCGCTCGAGAGCGCGCTCGCGATAGAGCCGAGCGAGCGCGGCCGCTCCGTCATCGGCCAGCTGCTCGAGAACGCCGCCATCGCGGCAGCCGATCGCGTGCCGCTGTGCCAAGACACGGGGACCGCATGGGTCCGCCTCACGTTCGGCGCAGACGGCCCGGTTCCCGCCGGCCTGCAGGCGCTCGCGAACGACGCCGTGGCACGTGCCTACCGCGACTTCGGCCTCAGAGCCTCGACGGTGCGCGACGCCTTGCTGGACCGCTCGAACCCCGGCGACAACGCGCCGGCATTCCTCGAGGTCACGTTCCGCCCCGGAACGGGCGTGCGCGTCGAAGTGATGCTCAAGGGCGGTGGCAGCGACAACGCGAGCGCGCTCGCGATGCTTCCACCGTCTGCCGGGCTCGGCGGAGTGCGCGACTTCCTGCTCGCTACGGTGGAGGCCAAAGCCACGGGCGCCTGCCCACCGCTGCTGATCGGGCTCGCCGTGGGCGGGACGTTCGACACGGTCGCCGGGCTCGCGAAGAAGGCGCTTCTGCGCCCGATCGGCACTCCCGCGGCGAGCGATGAGGCCGCTGTCATCGAGCGTGAGTTGCTCGGGGCCGTGAACGCCACCGGCATCGGCCCGGCGGGTCTCGGCGGCGCCACAACGGCGCTCGCTGTCCACCTGGTCACGGCCCCGTGCCACATCGCCGCGCTCCCCGTCGCCGTCAATCTGGGCTGCTGCGCGGTCCGCTCGTCTGTGGTGGAGGTCGCCTAGATGGCGCGCGAGAGGCAGCAGCTCGAGGTCGGCGCCCCCCGCATGGTGGAGCAGGCGGAGCTGGCGGCGAAGGGCGGCTACCGCCGCCTCTTCATGATCCGGGCCTTCCGCAACCTCTGGATCGGCCAGACGATCTCGGGCGTCGGCGACTGGCTCGTCATCGGACTGCTGATCCCCCTCGTGAGCGGCCTTGCGCCCGGTTCGTCGATGGCGGTCGCCGGCATCATGATCGCCAAGATCGTTCCGTCACTGCTCATCGGGTCCGTGCTCGGCGTGCTGGTCGACCGGTTCGACCGGCGCCGCCTCATGATCGGCACGAACATCATCAACGGTGTGCTCTGCCTCGGGCTCATCTCAGCCAGTTCGGGCATGTTCAGCGCCGGTTGGGCGCTCGCGATCATCTACGCCATCACGTTCCTCATGGAGATCAACAACCTGCTGTTCGTGCCGGCGAAGAACGCGATCCTCCCCGAGCTCGTGGAGGAGCGCGACCTCGCGGCCGCCAATGGACTCTCCTACACGACGGCGCAGGCGAGCATGCTCATCGGTCTCGTCGCCTCCGGCGCGATCGTCTCGGCGTTCGGCGCGTTCCTGAAGCTCGTGATCGCCGCGAATGTCCCGCTGCTCTCGGCGCTCGTGAAGGCACAGCCCACGCTCATCGGGCCGCAGGGCGGCATCGTGCTCGACTTCTTCTCGTTCCTCATCGCCGCGGCGCTGTTCGCCACCGTGCGGGTGGCGCGTCAGGCTCATCACGGACGGGCGCTCGACCTGCGCCTCATCGGACGCGACGTGGTCGAGTCGTGGACGACGCTGAAGGAGCACCGCGAGTTGCGCGGCTTCCTCACGTCCATCGGCCTCGCGATCCTCGGAGGCGGCGCGATCTACTCGGTCGGCCTCGTCTACGTGCAGCAGAACCTCTCCGGCGGCGTCCCGTTCCTCGACCTCGTGCCCGATATCCAGCGCGTGGCCACGCAGGGCCCGCAGACGTTCATGCTGGTGTTCCTCGGGCTCGGCATGTTCCTCGGCGCGGTTGTCGTGCCGAAGGTCGCGAACCGTCTCTCGCTCGAGTTGCTGTTCGTGACCGGTATCGCCGGCTTCGGACTCGCGCTGCTCGGCTTCTCGCTGGTGAACGTGTACTGGGTCGCCGCGCTCTTCGGGATGGCGGCGGGCTTCCTCGTTGCGCAGGTGACGGTCGCCGGCAACACGTACGTCGCCGTGACGGTGGCGGAGGAGGTGCGTGGTCGGATCTTCGCCGCGCTCGAATCGGTCCTGCGCGTCGCGATCCTCGCATCGATGGTGCTCACCGCACCGCTCGGCGACCTCGCCGGCAGCATCGTGCGGGGCATTGTGGAGTCCACCGGCGGGAATCCCGCCCAGCTCACGCTCACCGGCTCGCGCATCACGCTGATCCTGGCGTCGGTGATCGTGCTCGCCGCGGCCGTCTACGCGAGCTTCGCCATCGATTGGCGCAGGAAGCGCACGACGTCGGAGGTGGCCCTCGAGGTTGCGGAGGCCGCCGAGGAGTTGGCTCAGACCGCCGCAGAGCTCGCACGGAAGGCGGATCGTCATGCGTGAGATCAGCCTGCCTGCATCGCGCGAAGCGCTGGCCGAGTTGCACGTCGGCGACGAGGTGACGCTCTCCGGCACCGTCTACACCGCGCGCGACGCGACGCACGTGCGGCTCGTCGAGTCTCTCGAGCGCGATGGCGTCCTGCCGTTCGGCCTGACGGGCGCGACGCTCTTCTACGCCGGCCCCACGCCGCCTGCCGCGGGTCGTCCCGCAGGCGCCGTCGGGCCGACCACGGCGAAACGCATGGACGCGTGGACGCCGCAGCTGCTGAAAGCGGGTATCACCGCAACGGTGGGCAAGGGGGGACGCTCGCCCGAGGTCGTGGCGGCGTGCGCGGAGACCGGCTCGGTCTACTTCGCGGCGGTCGGTGGTGCCGCGGCGCTGCTCGCCCGGCATGTCGTCGCCATCGAGCCGGTCGCTTGGCCTGAGCTCGGCACCGAGGCACTCGTGCGCATGACGCTCGAGAAGATGCCGGCGTTCGTGGCGATCGACGCGCTCGGGCGCGACCTGTACGCCACGGCGCCGCGACAGTGGCGCACCGGCGAGTTCGGCAGGGGGGAGCAGCAGTGAGCGGACTCTTCATCACGATCGAGGGCGGAGAGGGCGTCGGCAAGTCGACGCAGATGCGCCTGCTCGCGGAGCGCCTGCGCGCGCTCGGTCTGCCCGTGCTGACGACACGCGAACCGGGCGGGACGGTGGTCGGCGACGGGATCCGCAGCCTCCTGCTCGACCCGGCGTCGCAGATCGCGCCGCGCACGGAGCTCTTCCTCTACGAGGCGAGCCGCGCCGAGCTGGTCGCGGAGGCGATCGCGCCCGCGCTCGAGCAGGGGGCGTTCGTGATCTGCGACCGCTTCTTCGATTCGACGACCGCGTACCAGGCCTACGGGCGCGGCCTGGATCTCGAGATGGTGCTCATGCTCAACCTGGCCGCCACCGGTGGCCTCATCCCCGACGTCACGCTCCTGCTCGTGCACGAGCTCGAGGACTCCATGGAGCGCGCCACGTCAGGCGGCGCCGACCGCATGGAGCTGCAATCCGTCGATTTCCACCGTCGCGTCATCGCGGGCTTCGAAACGCTTGCCGCAAGCGAGCCGGACCGGTTCCGCACTATCGACGCCGCCGGTACTCCGGGCGAGGTCGCCGAGCGCGTGTGGGTGGCACTCTCCGCGCATCCCGCGTTCGTCCGTGCCCTCCCGGGAGTGGCGAGGCCGTGAGGGCATCCGTCTTCTCCGAGCTTGTCGGTCAGGAGCGCGTCGCGCAGTTCCTGCGCGCTGCGGTCATCGGCGGGTCGACGAGCCACGCGTACCTGTTCGTCGGGCCTTCGGGCGCAGGCAAGCTCACGGCCGCGCTCTTGCTGGCCTGCGCGCTCGTGTGCGACGACGGCGGGTGCGGGACCTGCTCGGCCTGCTCGCGCGTACGAAGGGGCGCTCACCCCGACGTGCGTGTCGTGCGCCCCAGCGGCGCCTCCACATACCTCGTGGAGCAGGTGCGCGAGGGCCTCGTTCCTGACATGTGGCTTGCGCCCGCTGACGGGACCGCGAAGGTCTACATCCTCGAGAACGCGGAGGCGCTCGGAGACTCAGCGGCCAACGCGTTCCTCAAGACACTCGAGGAGCCGCCCGCGCCGGTCACGATCATCCTGCTCACCGACGACTACGACGCGGTGCTTCCCACCATCTCGTCGCGCTGTCAGGTCGTGCGGTTTGCGCCGGTCGCGCCCTCGCGCGCCGTCGCGCTCATCGCGGAACGCACCGGGGCGGGGGAGGCAGAGGCCCTCGCCGCGCTCGCCGCCACCTCGGGAGACCTTCCGCACGCGATCGAGTTCGTCGGGAGCGGATCGAGGCGCCAGGCGCGCGACGCGATGATGACCGTGATGCGCGACCTCCCGGTCATGGACGGCCGCGACGTGCTGGTTTCGGCACGGGACCTGCTCAAGAGCGTGAAGGCGCCGCTCGACGAGATGAAGGCTCGTCAGGGCGCCGAACTCGCCGAGCGCGTCGAGTTCATGGGGCGCGGCGCCGGCGTGAAGGAAGTCGAGCAGCGTCACAAGCGCGAACTCACCGCGCGGGAGCGCGAGTCCGTCTTCGAACTCATCGCCGTGGCCGAATCGTGGTTGCGCGATGCGCTCGCAGCGTCCGCCGGTGCGGCGCGGCAGGTGCGCAACCGCGATGCTTCGGACGACATTGCGACAGCCGGTGCCTGCATGTCCGCGGCCGCCATCGAGGCGGGTCTCGCGGCGACGCAGAGGGCGCGACGGCGCGTCTCGTATAATGTGAGCCCCCAGCTGGCCGTCGAGGCCATGCTGTTCGAGATACAGGAGGCACGTGTATGCCCACGGTCGTGGGAGTCATCCTAAGGAATGCCCCGTCTGCAGAGCTCGTCGAGCCCGCAGACGTTGAGATCCAGATCGACGACATCGTGGTCGTCGAGACCGATAGAGGAACCGAGCTCGGCCGCATCGCCGCAACGGAACGGGAGCGTGAGGAAGGGGACGTCGTCGCCTCCTACCGCATCCTGCGCGTCGCCACGCCCGAGGACCTCAAGCTCGCCGAGGAGCTGCACGCTCGCGAGCGCGAAGCGATGCAGGTCTATCGCCGTCTCGTGGCCAAGCACGGCCTCGAGATGAAGCCGACCGAGGTCGAATTCCTCTTCGACGAGAGCAAGGCCGTCTTCTACTTCGTCGCCGAGGACCGTGTGGACTTCCGCGACCTCGTGCGCGATCTCGCGGCCGAGTTCCACGTGCGCATCGACATGCGCCAGATCGGCGTGCGCGACGAGGCCCGGATGGTCGGCGGCCTCGGCCACTGCGGCGAGCAGCTGTGCTGCGTGCGGTTCGGCGGCGAGTTCCAGCCGGTCTCGATCCGCATGGCCAAGGAGCAGGACCTGCCTCTCAACCCGCTCAAGATCTCGGGCCTGTGCGGCCGCCTCATGTGCTGCCTGCGCTACGAGTACGAGGCCTACAAGGACTTCAAGGGTCGCGCTCCGAAGAAGGGCGCGATCATCGACGTCGGCGGCAGCCTCGCCAAGGTCGTCGAACTCGACACGCCGCGCGAGCGCATCACCATGCGCAAGGAGGACGGCACCCGCGTCACCTATGGGCTCTCCGACATGGAGTGCGGCTGTGGCGGCAAGGGAGGACATGGCGGGAACGTCCCGTGTTGCGTGAAGGCCGAGGCCCTCGAGCGCTCCCTGCAGAACCTGATCGAGCTCCCGGCGACGATGGTGCAGCCGCGCGAGCGCAAGCTCACCGAGTCGGCCGCGGTCCGCGAGGCCGTCGTCGCTCCATCGTCGACGGAGGCTCCGGAGCCGCCCGCGAGCGGCGGGCGCCGCCGCCGTCGTCGCAGTGGCGAAGGCGCTGCCGCGGAAGGCGCTGCAGCCGTCGCCCCGAGGTCGGAGTCCGGCGCCGCTTCGAAGGCACCGGGCGAAGCGAAGGCCTCCAAGCCGTCGCGCCGTCGCCGAGGCGGCAAGGGCGCAGCGAAGCCGGCCGGCGAGCCGGGCGCTCCGCAGGCCCAGCAGGCCGCTCCTGCTGGAGGCGAGGCGGGCTCCTCCGGCGCTCCGAAGCGCCGCCGTCGCCGTCGCCGTAGCGGCGGTGGAGGTAGCGAGGGCGGACCGGCGGGCGAGTAGAGAGTCGGGTTTCGAAGCGGAATCACCGGATTCGGTGTTGTCCCCGCGGCCACGGCCTAGGTATACTGCCGTCTTGCGCGCCGACGTAGCTCAGCTGGCCAGAGCACCGCACTCGTAATGCGGGGGTCCGGGGTTCGAATCCCCGCGTCGGCTCCAGATGCACGAAAGAGGCGCCCTTCGGGAATCCCGGGGGGCGCCTTTGTGCGACACGCGGATCGGTCGAATCAGACCTCGCGGATCAGGAGTCTCCGTCACGTCCGGCGCGAGCCACCGCAGCGCCCGCACGTTGGAGGTCGCGCCGGGTCCGCGCGATCCGCGCGTCGATCCGGCCGAGGAAGTCGGGACTCGCGAAGTCCGCCTTCGACATGATGGCCATGCGGTACTTCTCGGAGTCCCCGTCGCGCTTGTGGCCCGTCTGCCGCCCGAGTCGCCACATCAGCACGCGCTTCTCCACCCGGTTGATGAGGTCGTAGCGCGGCGGGTTCGCCACCTCGGAGAAGCCGAGGTTGAAGAGCAGGTTCGTGAGGTCCGAGCGAGCGGTCAGGTAGGTCACCTTGTCGTAGAAGGGGTCATCCATGTCGAGGCTCATGGCTCGGATGCCCTCGAGACCGTCGAGGATGACCTGCAGCCGCCCGCCGAGCCCCTGCTTGGTGAGCTTCGCCATCTTGTCGACGTTGCGGATCGCATGCACCTCGCAGATCTCGTCGATCCCGGCTCGCACGATGCTGCGGCCGAGCGCGTCCGAGATGTCGTCGCTCGCCACCGCCACGGAACTCGAGACGTACTCACCGTACGGGCGCTCGTAGCGCAGCTTGCGTAGCGCCTCGTAGGTGGAGGCGCCGGCAGCCACGGCGGCAACGCCGGCCACCGAGAGGTAGGTGGCGGGGTCGGCGCCGGTGCTCGCGAGGGCGGCGGTTCCGAGGCCTCCGGCAACCGCCGACGCGACCTGCAAGCCGATCGCGTCGCCCTGGATCTCGGAAGACGGCTTCCGCAGCGTGCGAAGGACCTCGCGCGCCCGATGGCGCGGCTCGCGACCGCCGTCGGGCTGTGGCTCGCCGTCGAACGCGCCGAACGCGTACGGGAATGGGAGGCTCTGGATGGGGATGCCCGCGAGCGTGCGCAATTCCGAGTAGATGAGCACGCGCGCCAGTTGTCGCTTGCCCTGCTCGTGCACCCTACGCATCGAGGTCCGCGACTTGACGCCGCGCAGAATGCCGAATCTGCCGAGGCGGGCCGCGCGACGTGCGTAGTCGTGGTCCTCGGCGAGTACGAGGGACTCATCGAAACCGCCGATGCGTTCGTGCAGCGACCGCGTGACGATGATGCAGAGGCCGACTGCATGCGGTGAGACATGCTGCAGCGCCCGCATATAGATCTCGCAGAACAGGTAGGCGAGCCAGTAGCGGTGATCCCCCGTCTGCGGGCGCAACGGCGCCGTGGTCACTTCGAGCCGACGTCGCGCGAACTCGTCGAGCGCGCGTTCGAGGAACTCCGGCTCGGGCTGCGCGTCGGCGTCCATGAAGACGATGATGTCGCCACCCGCGACGGCAGCGCCCGCGTTGCGGCCCACGGCGGGCATCCCGCCCGCGACCACGCGCAGGCCGCGTGCCCGCGCGATGTCGGCGGTGCCGTCGGTCGACGCTGCATCGGCGACCACGATCTCTTCGGGGAGGCGCGTCTGTGCGGCGAGACGGTCGAGGAGCGCAGGGAGGCATGACGCCTCGTTGAGCGTCGGGATGACCACCGTCACGCTGCGCAACCGCGCGAGCGCTGCAAGCTCGTCCTTCTCCGACACCTCTTCATCCCCCCGCACGCACCGGACGCTCGCGCGTCGACGCCCCGCGTCGCTCCGAGTTTACCTGTACGACGCGGCGCGTGCGCTACCTTGTCGCCGCGACTGAGGGGACCGGTCGCCCGTGCCGCGACCCGGGCGACCGGACGAAGGCTGTCCCTGTGAGTCAACTCCAAGAGGCCTTCTCGAAGAGCGAGCCGCATGTCACGCTGATCGTCGGACTCTGCCTGGTGGTCGCCGCCGCAGTGTGCGTGGGGTTTCCGCGGGCTATACCGGTTGGGGTATTGGGAGCCGCCCTTGCCCAGCCTCGTAACGATTGCTACAATCGCCCGACCTGAGGCGCCCGGCGGCCCGGTTTCGCAACCGCACTTGCCGGGCGTCGTCGCACACCCTGACGGGATGAACGGGCGTATCCTTCAGGCGGGACCGAAGACCCTGGGCGCAAGGGACTGACGTGGAGCCGACGTACGCGTTCGACTACAGCGTGATCGCGTGGTTCCTCATCGGGGGCGTTGCCTTCGTGGCGGCAACCCTTGGTGTCTCGCGCCTGCTGCAGCACCGGAAGCCGGAAGCTGTGAAGTCCGAGATCTACGAGTGCGGCGTCGAGCCCATCGGCCCGCCGTGGGTCCAGCTCAAGGTCGGCTACTACGTCTACGCGCTGCTCTTCGTGTTGTTCGACGTCGAGACGGTCTTCCTCTACCCATGGGCCGTCACCCTCAACGCGCTGCCGCTCTACGTGCTCGCGGAGATGGTGGTCTTCCTGGCTATCCTCGCGCTCGGCCTCGTCTACGCGTGGAAGGAAGGGGCTCTCTCGTGGCGCTAGACCGTATCGCGGGCGAGCACTCCGTGGCCTTCATCCGCAGCGAGCAGGTCTTCGACTTTGCCCGCAGCAACTCGCTCTTCTACCTGAGCTTCGGCATCGCATGCTGCGCCATCGAGGGGCTCATGAGCGCCGGCGGCCCGCGGTTCGACTACGACAGATTCGGCATCTTCCACCGCGGCAGCCCCCGCCAGGTCGACGTCATGATCGTTGCGGGCACCGTGAACAAGAAGATGGCCCCGGTCCTGCGCCGCCTCTACGACCAGATGCCCGAGCCCAAGTGGGTCATCGCAATGGGCGCCTGCGCGTGCACCGGCGGCCCGTTTCGCGAGTACCAGAACGTCGTGCTGGGCGTCGACAAGATCGTCCCGGTCGACGTCTGGGTGCCCGGCTGCCCGCCGCGCCCCGAGTCGATGCAGTACGGCTTCATGCAGCTCCAGGAGAAGATCAAGGCCAAGACGCAGGAGCGCTTGGACGCGCGCGCCGAGGCGCTCGCGGGCACAGCGCCGGCCGTCGCTCCCGAGCCTGGAGACGCAGCCCGTGGCTAGCGCGGTCGATATCCTAGGGGCCGCGGGCATCGCCGCCGATGGAGGCGCCGAGCCGCTCGGGACGGTCGTGCGCATCGAGTCCGCGCGGGTCGCAGACGCTATCAGCGCCCTGCGCGACGGTGGGTTCGACTTCCTCGTGGACCTCTTCGGGACCGACACCGGCGAGGCGATCGAGCTCACCTACCACGTGCGCGCCTTCGAGGCACGAGAGGATCTCTACGTGAAGTGCCTCGTGCCCTACGACGGCGAGGCGCTGAGCATCTGGCGCACCTTCCCGGGTGCGCTCTATCCGGAGCGCGAGGCTGCCGAGCTGCTCGGCGTCGCGTTCCCGGGACACCCGAACCCGAAGCGCCTCCTCACGACCGACGCGGTCGGCCCGCTGCTTCGTCGCAGCGAGCTGGTGCGCGAGGCGGGGGAGGTGCAGCTCCCGTATGAGTGACGAGACCCGCTCTGTGTCCGCCGGGGCACGCGACCACCGCGGCATGCTGCTGGAGGGCACTTCGCCCGCGCTCGTGCTTCCCGCGGGATTGCGGCGTGTGCCCAAGGGCGTGGATGAGCTCGCCACCGAGCACCTCATCCTCAACATGGGACCGCAGCACCCGTCCACGCACGGTGTGCTCCACGTGCTCGTCGAACTCGACGGCGAAGAGGTCATCGCAGCGGAGGCCTCCCTCGGCTACCTGCACCGCGGCATCGAGAAGCTCGCGGAGACGCGCAAATACCACCAGGTCGCCACCCTGCTCGACCGTGCCGACTACGTGTCCGGCCTCCACACGGAGACCGCGTTCGCGCTCGCCGTGGAGAAGCTCGCCGGCATCGAGGTCCCGCGCAAGGCGAACTGGATCCGCTCGCTGGTGATGGAGCTCAACAGATACGCGAGCCACATGGTGTGGCTCGGCACCTTCGGCATGGACGCCGGAGCGATGGCGCCGTTCCTCTACATCATGCGCGATCGCGAGATGATCCTCGACATCCTCGAGGCCATCACCGGCGGCCGGATGATGTTCAACTACGTGCGCCCGGGCGGTGTGTTCGCGGACCTGCCCGCCGGCATCGACGCGCCGATCCGCGCGTGGCTCGACGTCGCCGAGACCTACCTCGCCGAGAACACCGCGCTGCTCGGTGGCAACGAGATCTTCCAGGCCCGCATGAAGGGCACCGGTGTGATCCGGCGCGAGACCGCGCTCGCCTTCGGCATGACCGGCGGCTGCCTGCGCGGTGCGGGCGTCGACTACGACCTGCGCCGCGACGTGCCGTACTGCGCGTATCCCGAGCTCGACTTCGAGGTCCCGGTCGGCTGGACCGGCGACAACTGGGACCGCTACGTCGTGCGCGTCGGCGAGATGCACCAGTGCATCCGCCTCATCCGACAGCTCATCGACGGCATGCCCGAGGGCGACCACACGGCGCCGATGCCGAAGGTCTTCAAGCCGCCGGTGGGCGAGAGCTACGGCGCCGTCGAGTCGCCGCGCGGCGAGCTCGGCATCCACATCGTCTCCGACGGCACGGCGACGCCGTACCGCATGCGCCTGCGTTCGCCCGCCTACTACAATCTCTCGGTCGTTGACGAGGCGCTCGCGGGCGGGCTCATCGCCGACGCGATCGTCACGCTCGGCAGCCTCGACATCGTGCTGGGGGAGATCGACCGATGAGCACACCGGTCGCCATCCTCGTGCGCTTCCTCGCGATGCTCGTGCTGCTGCTCGCGAACGGCGTCGTGCTCATCTACATGCTGCGCAAGGTGCTAGGGCATCTGCACTTGCGCATCGGCCCGAACCGCGTGGGTCCCTTCGGCCTGCTGCAGACGTCCATGGACGTCCTCAAGCTGCTGACGAAGGAGGACCTGCGCCCGGCTGCCGCCGACGCATGGCTCTTCAACATCGCGCCCTACCTCGTCTTCATCCCGTCCTTCATGGCGTACCTCCCACTCGTCTTCGGGCCGGGTCTGGCCGTGACGAGCACGGACGTGGGCGTTCTGCTCGTGTTCGCGCTGCTCTCGCTCGTGCCGCTGGGGATCATGATGGCCGGCTGGTCGAGCAACTCGAAGTGGTCGCTCATCGGCGGCATGCGCGCGGCGGGCCTCCAGATCGCCTACGAGATCCCGCTGCTGCTCTCGGCGCTCGGACCCGTGATGATGGCCGGCTCGATGGACCCGGCGAAGATCGTCGCGGCGCAGTCCGGCGTGTGGTTCGGGTTCATCCCGCGCTGGTTCGTGCTCCCGCAGATCGTTGCGTTCGCCATCTACGTGATCGCGGCGCAGGCCGACACGCAGCAGACACCGTTCGACATGTCCGAGGCGGAGTCGGAGCTCATCACGGGCTTCGCCAACGAATACGGCGGCATGCGCTTCGGCTTCCTGTACCTCGCCGAGTTCTCCAACATGTTCATCGTGTCGGCCGTGGGGACGATGCTCTTCTTCGGCGGCTGGCAGCTGCCGTGGGTCGCCACGCCACAGTGGCTCGCACCGTTCGTGTTCATGGCCAAGACCTACGCCGGCATCTTCGTGATGATGTGGGCGCGCGGTTCGCTGCCCAGGTTCCGCGTCGACCAGATGCTCTCGTTCTGCTGGAAGCGCCTCATCCCGGCCTCGCTGCTATGGGTTGTTGTGTGGGCGTGCGTCGAGCGCGTCGCTTTGGCGGTGAGCCGCTGATGTGGGGCAGCGGGATCATCAAGGGATTCGGCATCACGCTCCGCAACATGTTCCGCGGCGTCATCACCGTGCAGTACCCGGAACAGCGCCTTGAGCTGCCCGAACGCGCCCGCTGGACCGTGACGCACAAGACGGACGAGAACGGGAACCCGAAGTGCACCGCGTGTCTGGTCTGCGTGCGCGAGTGTCCGGACCACGTTCTGCGCCTGGAATCCTCGAGCAGACCCGAGGGCGGCAAGCACATCGACGCCTACGTGTACGAGGTGGGTGCCTGCATGATGTGCGGCCTCTGCGTGGCGGCATGCCCCTTCGACGCCATCTACATGAGCCATGAGTACGAACTCGCCACGCGCGATCACGACGACCTCGTGCGCGTGCTGCTGCGCGACGTCGACGCCGCGTCGGCGCGCCGTGCGCCGAAGGAACCGGCGCCGGCCGCCGTGCCCGCCGCCACCGAGGCGAAGGAGGGGACCGATGCCTGACGGGATCGCCGTCATCCCCTTCGTCGTCCTTGCGGCGGCCACTCTCGGCGGCGGGATCATGGTCGTCGCGTCGCGCAACGTCGTGCACGCGGCGTTCTGGCTGCTCGAGGTCATGATGGCGGTCGCAGGGCTCTTCATGCTGCTCTCCGCCGGCTTCCTCTCGCTCGTCCAGATGATGGTCTACGCCGGCGCGGTCTCCGTGCTCGTGCTCTTCACGATCATGCTCACCCTCCGGCGCCGCGAGGACGCGGTACGTCCGCGCGACCACTCCTGGTCCGCCGCCGGCATCGCTGTCTCGGTGCTCGTCGCGCTCGTCGGTGCGATCGTCACGTTCGAGCCGGCCGTTGCGCCCGCGCCCTCCGTGACGCCGGGCGTCGCGGACTTCGGGCGCGCGCTGTTCACCTCGTGGGCGCTGCCGTTCGAGATCGCCTCGGTCATCCTGCTCGTCGCGCTCGTCGGCGCCGTGTGGTGGGCGGGAGGGGATCGCCCGTGACCGTCGGACCCTCGGCCTTCCTCGTGCTCGCGGCGCTGCTCTTCTGCATCGGGCTCTTCGGCGCGCTGTCGCGCAAGAGCGCGGTGATGGTGCTCATGTCGCTCGAGCTCATGACGAACGCGATCAACCTGAACCTGGTCGCGATGTCCCGTTTCGTGACCCCGGAGTCGATGGCGGGGCAGTTCACCGCCGCCTTCATCATGGTCGTCGCCGCCGCCGAGATAGGCCTCGGCCTCGCGCTCGTGCTCGCCCTCTACCGCTCACGCCGGACGGTCGAACTCGACCGCCAGGACGAGCTGAAGGGCTGAAGTCGTGGCCTGGCTGACACTCATACCGCTGCTCCCGGCGCTCGCGTTCGCGGTCATGCTGCCGCTGCCGCGCCGTGCCCGCACCGCGGTCCAGTGGCTGCCGACCGCGGCGGTTGCAGGATCGCTGGCGCTCTCGGTGCTCGCCTTCCTCAAGGTGTGGCCGGGCGGCGTCGAAGAGCCGGTCGCGCGCCTGACGGTCGTGATGGCGCACCTTGGCGCCGTGCCGTTGCAGCTCGGCATCCAGCTGGACGCTGTGACCGCGGTCATGCTGCTCGTCATCACCGTCGTGGGCACGTGCGTGCAGGTCTACTCGCTCGGCTACATGCACCGCGACGAACGCCGGGGTTGGTACTTCGCGGTGCTGGCGCTCTTCACCGCAGCGATGCTCCTGCTCGTGCTCGCTGACGACTTCCTGCTGCTCTACATGTCGTGGGAGGTCATGGGTCTCTGCAGCTACCTGCTCATCGGCTTCTGGCACGAGCAGGAGGGGCCGCGCATGGCCTCGATCAAGGCGTTCCTGACGACCCGCGTCGGTGACGTCGGATTCGCGATCGGCCTCGCCGTCATGTGGCAGCACGCGCACAGCTTCGACTTCGCGGTGGTGCTCCACGAGTTCGCGTGGGCCGCGCCCGCCGCCACGGCCGTGGCAGTGGGCCTGCTGCTCGGCGCGATGGGCAAGTCCGCGCAGGTGCCGCTGCACGTTTGGTTGCCCGACGCGATGGCCGGCCCCACGCCGGCATCGGCGCTCATCCACGCCGCGACGATGGTCGCAGCCGGCGTCTACCTGGTCGCCCGCGCCCTGCCGATCTTCCACGCGGCGGCACCGTGGGTGCTCGTGGCAGTGATGTTCGTCGGTTCGGCGACCGCGCTCCTGGGCGCGTTGCTCGCCGTCGTCCAGTACGACATCAAGAAGGTGCTCGCGTACTCCACGATCAGCCAGCTCGGCTACATGTTCATCGCGCTCGGCGTGGGCGCCGAGGGCGCGGCGCTCTTCCACCTGGTCACGCACGCCTTCTTCAAGTCGCTGCTGTTCCTCGCGGCCGGCGTGATCATCCACGCGACACACACGCAGGACATCCGCGACATGGGCGGCCTGCGCAAGGCGATGCCGTGGACGACAACAGTCTTCCTCTTCGGCGCGCTCGCGCTCTCGGGCGTCTTCCCCTTCTCCGGCTTCTGGAGCAAGGACGACATCCTGATGTCGCTCTACACCAACGGGCATTGGTACGCGTGGGTCGGCCTCGTTGTCGCCCTCACTGTCGCCGGGCTCACTGCTTTCTACATGACGCGCGTATGCGTCCGTGTCTTCGGCGACAACGCGTGCTCGCTCGCCCGCGAGGGGCACATCGAGATGCTCGTCCCGATGGGCGTGCTCGCCGCCATCACGGCGGTGATCGGCTTCTCGTCGCCGGCGTTCGCGCACTTCCTCGGCGAGCAGAAGGGCTGGCCCGACATCACGATGGCGCTTGTCGGCAGCACCGCCGCCGCCCTCGGCATCGGTATGGGATGGCTCGTCTACGGAGCCGGCAAGGTCGACACCATCGCGCTGCAGCGCCGCTTCCCGCGCTCGTACGCGGTGCTCGCGAACAAGTTCTACTTCGACCTCACCTACGACCGGCTCGTTCGCGACACGTTCAGCACGCTCGCGGGCGGGCTCGCTCGCTTCGACGTGTCCGCGATCGACGGGGTGGTCAACGGCGCCGCGCGCGCCTGGTCCGCGACTTCCTCCGGTTTGTGGAGGTTCGACGGCTCGATCATCGACGGCGCGGTGAACGGCGTGGCCTGGCTGGTGCGCGACGCGGGTGCGCGCCTGCGCCGCATCCAGTCCGGCCAGGTCCAGGGATACCAGCGCTATGCGTATGCAACTCTGCTGGCGCTTCTTGGCGCGTCGCTGCTCGCCCCCGTCATCGGCGCACTGTGGGCTGCCCTGCTCGCAGGGGCGGTGCTCGCGTTGGCGGGTCACATCGTTTCGAGAGGGGCGTAAGTGAGCATGTCGAGTCTGCTTTCGGTCATCGTCTTCCTGCCGCTGGTCGGCGCCGTGCTCATCCCGGTGATCGCCGGGAAGCGGCCGGGCCTCGCGAAGTGGGGAGCGCTGGCATTCCAGGCCGCCGGGCTGCTGCTCACCGTGCTCGTTGTGGTCGCGTTCGACCGGAGCAACGGCGCGATGCAGTTCGTGACCGACGTGCCGTGGGTCCCGCAGGCGGGGATCGACTACCACCTCGGAGTCGACGGCATCTCGATCACGATGCTCGCGCTCTCGTCGATCCTCGGCCTGGTGGCCGTGATCGCGTCGTGGAAGATCACCGAACGCGCTCCCGCCTACTTCACGATGCTCCTGCTGTTGCAGGTAGGCATGAACGGCGTGTTCCTCGCTCTCGACTTCGTGCTGTTCTACGTGTTCTGGGAGCTTGTGCTGGTCCCGATGTTCTTCCTCATCGGCATGTGGGGAGGCGCGCGTCGCGAGTACGCTTCGATCAAGTTCTTCCTCTACACGCTGGCCGGCTCGGTCTTCATGCTGATCGGCGTCATCGCTCTCTACCTGACGGCGGGCACGTTCGACATGGTGGAACTCGCCAACATGGGGGCCGCCGGCAAGTTCGCGCTCGGGCTGCAGCAGTGGCTCTTCCTCGCGTTCTTCCTGGGCTTCGCTGTGAAGGTGCCGGTCTGGCCGCTGCACACGTGGCTGCCCGACGCGCACGTGGAGGCTCCGACGGCCGCGTCCGTGCTGCTCGCCGGCATCCTGCTGAAGATGGGCACTTACGGCTTCATCCGCGTTTCGCTGCCGATGCTGCCCGACGCCACGAAGGTCTGGGCTCCGTGGGTCGCGGTCCTCGCAGCGATCTCGATCGTCTACGGCGCCGCGGTCGCCTTCGCGCAGACCGACCTGAAGAAGCTCGTCGCGTACTCGTCCGTGTCGCACATGGGCTTTGTGATGCTCGGCATCTTCTCGTTGAATGCGACGGGCCTGAACGGTGCGGTGGCGGTCATGTTCAGTCACGGCGTGGTGACCGGCATGCTCTTCCTCATCGTCGGCATCGTCTACGACCGCGCACACACCCGCGAGATCGCGAAGATCGGCGGGCTCTCCGCGGCCGTGCCGGTCACGGGCGGGTTGCTCGCCTTCGCCTCGTTCGCCTCGCTCGGGCTGCCGGGCCTCTCGGGGTTCGTCGGCGAGTTCCTGTCGCTCGTCGGCGCGTGGCAGTCCCACTACGTGCCCTCCTGGGTCACCATCGTCTCCGCCGTCGGCGTCCTGCTCGCGGCGGCCTACATGCTCTGGATGGTGCTGCGCGTCGTGCTCGGCACGCCGACGGAGACGGTCGAGGGTCTGGCCGACGCCTCCGCGCGCGAGATCACTGCGCTCGCGCCGCTGATCGCTCTCACGCTCGTGGTCGGTCTGTGGTGGAGCTCGCTCCTGGGCTTCGTCGATCCGGCCGTGAAGGCCCTGGTCGCGCTCGTGACGGGAGCGGCATAACCCGTGGCCGGACTCGCTCTCATAGCACCCGAGATCATCCTTCTCGCGACCGCGGTGCTGGCGCTGTTCGCGGACGTGCTCGTGCGCGGGCGCGAGCGCGCGGGCGCGTGGGTGGGCGCCGTCGGAGCCGCACTCGCCGCGGGCGCCGCGTGGCTGGGTGGACAGGGGAGCGTGCCGCTGTTCGGTGCCGTGTTCGCCATCGACGGCGCATCGCAGGTCGCGCGCATCGCCACCGGGCTGCTGACGTGTCTCTTCCTGATGTGGCTCGCGAGCAGCGGGCTGCGCAGGGGTGGCGAGCGCACCTACACCTCGCTCGTGCTCTTCGCCGCGCTTGGCGCCACGCTCATGAGCGGCGCGCGCGATTGGGTCGTGCTGATGCTCTCGCTCGAGGTCGCCACGATGCCCGCGTACGTGCTCATGGGTTTCGAACGCCGCAACGATCGCGGTCTCGAGGGCGCGCTCAAGTACTTCCTGCTCTCGATGATCGCGAGCGCACTGTTCTTCTACGGGCTGTCGTTCGTGGTCGGCATGTCCGGTGCGACGGCGATGTCCGCGACGCACATGGAACCGGGTCTCATCGGTGCCGTCGCCGCGGCGTTCATCGCCGCCGGTCTGCTCGCGAAGCTCTCAGCGGCGCCCTTCCAGTGGTGGGCGCCCGACGCCTACACGGGTGCGCCGTCCCCGTCGGTCGCGTTCGTCTCGGCGGTGCCGAAGGTCGCGGGCCTGCTCGCCTTCGCGCGCGTCGTGCAGGTGCTCGCGCCGCAGGTACCGTCGCTGCGTCCGCTGCTCGTCGGCGCGGCACTGCTTTCGATGGTGATCGGCAACCTCGCGGCGTATCCGCAGACCGACCTGCGCCGTCTCATGGCGTACTCGGGTGTCGCGCATGCTGGCTACCTGCTCGTCGGGCTGGCCGCCGGCACACCCGCAGGACTGAACGCGGCGCTCTTCTACGCGCTCGCATACGCGGTGCCTTCGATGGGCGTCATGCTCGTCGTGGCGCGCCACGGAGAGACGCTCGCGGACCTGCGCGGGCTCGCAGTCCGTCGCCCCTCGGCCGCATGGGTGACCACTGCCATGCTGCTCTCACTCGTCGGCGTCCCGCCGCTCGGCGGCTTCATCGGCAAGCTGTACCTGTTCACGTCGGCAATGGATGCCGGACTCGCTTGGGTCGCCGGGATCGGCATCGTGATGAGCGCCGTGTCCGCGGGCTTCTACTTCCGCGTGATCCGGGCGATGTTCTTCGAGTCTCCCGAAGGCGCTGTCGAGAAGGGCGCGGGCCCGAAGGTCGCGAGCGCGGTCGTGGTCGTCTGCGCGCTCGCCACGCTCGCGATCGGCGTGATGAGCTCGCCGCTCGTCGCCGCCATCTCGTTCGCGAAGCCCTAGGCACACGCCGCGTTCGCGCCGTCTCCACGCCTTCGACACACCCTCGAGCGCTGCTTGAGGCATGCTGATGAACGGTGCAGGTCGGGGAAGATACCTCCCGCCTGCCTTTCCCGGACTCTCGATCTTCCCGGCGAGGTGTGAGATGGACGACTTCACGACGCAGACGCCGCAGCCGCGGCCCGATTCCGCTCCGCGCCCCGAGTGGACGCCCCCCGGCGCCGCGCCCGCCCACACGCCGCCTCCCGTCCACACGCCGCCTCCCGTCCACACGCCACCACCCGCTGGCGGGCATCCTCCCGTTCCACGGCGCAGTTCCGGCGGCGGATGGAAGGTCTTCATCGCGGCGCTGCTCGGCGTCGTGGTTGGCGCGGGCATCGTGGCCGCGCTCGGCGTGGGTCTGCTGCTGCCCGCCTACCGGGCGACCACCCCGAGCAGTCCCGCGCCCACCGCGACCGTTGTCACCAGCGCCTCGGTCGAGCAGCCTGTCGAGGCCGCTGCCGCAGCGGTGCTCCCGTCGGTCGTGAACGTCGCGGTCGAATTCCCGTCTGGTAGCGGGGTCGGGAGCGGCATCATCCTGCGCTCCGACGGCTACATCCTCACGAACAACCATGTGGTGCAGGACGCGACGCGCGTCACCGTGCGGCTGGGAACGGGCGACTATCCCGCGGTCGTCGTCGGCGCCGATCCCCAGTCCGACCTCGCCGTGATCCGCGTTCAGAAGACCGGTCTCACGGCGGCACGCATCGGCAGTTCGAGCAGCCTGCAGGTGGGGGAGACGGTGCTCGCGGTCGGCAGCCCCTTCGGGCTCGACAAGACCGTGACCGCCGGCATCGTGTCGGCGCTGCACCGCTCGAACCTGAGCCAAGGGTCCTCGGGAGTGACCGCCTACACCGACCTCATCCAGACGGACGCTGCCATCAATCCCGGCAACTCCGGCGGAGCCCTCGTCGGGATGAGCGGGGCGGTCGTGGGCGTGAACACGCTCATCGAATCCCCGAGCGGCCAGCTCGGAGCGAGCCAGTCCGCCGGCATCGGATTCGCGATCCCGATCGACTTCGCGATGACGGTGGCCGATCAGCTCATCGCCGGAAAGCACATCACGCATCCGTACCTTGGCGCCTCGGCCCTCACCGTCACGAAGGACTTCGCCGCCTACTACGGCCTGCCCGTGGACGACGGCGCGCTCGTCCAGCAGGTCGTGCCCGGGTCCCCGGCGGACGGCGCCGGGCTGCGAGCAGGCGACATCATCGTGAAGCTGGGCTCGATGCAGATCACCTCATCGGCCGACATGTTCGCGGCGATGCAGGCCGTGGGCGCGGGTACGCAGACCGAGCTCGAGTACGTGCGCGGCAGTTCGACCACGACGGTCAAGATCACCTTGGTGGCTCGATGAGGTTGCGCATCGCCGCCGTCGGCAAGCTCAAAGAGCCGCACTGGCGGGCCGCCTGTGACGAGTACCTGAAGCGTCTGCGCCCCTACGCGACGATCGAGGTCGTCGAGGTGCCGGATCGCGACATCGGCCCGGACGCAGCGAAAGCGATGGCGGCAGAAGGCGCCGACCTGCTGCGCGCCATCCCCGCGGGCTCGCACGTCATCGCACTCGACCTGGGCGGTCGCGAGCTGTCGAGCGAGGCCCTCTCCGAGCATCTCGCGGAGCTCATGGTGCGCGGCCGCAGCGACGTCACGCTCGTCATCGGCGGGAGTGCGGGGCTGGCCCCCGAGGTGCGCGGGCGCGCCGACGAACGCCTGGCGCTGTCGCGCTTCACGCTCCCGCATCAACTCGCCCGCGTGCTGCTCCTCGAGCAGATCTACCGGGCGTTCCGCATCATGCGCAACGAGCCGTATCACCTCTAGCGGGCGCGCGTTCCGGCCGAGCCGCCTTCCGCGCCGCGAACGTCCGCGCCCGGATGCTAGACTCTGTGACCTCGACAATGCAGCCGAAGGGGGCTGGAAGGCATGCTCGGTCCGGGTTCGGTCATTGGGTTCGTCGGCACCGGAGTGATGGGCGGAGCCATGGCCGGCCACCTGCTGGATGCGGGCTACCGCCTGCGCGTCCACAACAGGAGCCGTTCCAAGGCAGAGGATCTGATCGCGCGCGGTGCCGAGTGGTGCGCGCGGCCCGGCGACGCGGCCGAAGGTGCGGCCGCGGTCGTGACGATCGTCGGGTACCCGGCGGATGTCGAGCAGGTCTACCTGGGCGAGGGCGGCATCGTGGAGCGCGCGGCCGCGGGTACCTTCCTCATCGACATGACCACCTCCACGCCGTCGTTGGCTGTGCGCATCGCCGCCGTGGCAGGGGAGCGCGGCGTGTTCGCCTTCGACGCCCCCGTCTCAGGCGGCGACGTGGGTGCGCGCAACGCAAAGCTGACCATCATGGTCGGCGGCGACGCCGACGCGTTCGCCGCGGTCGAGCCCATGCTCAAGGTCCTCGGTCCGAACGTGATCTTGCAGGGCGGTCCCGGGGCCGGGCAGCACACGAAGATGGCGAACCAGATCGGCATCGCCGACACGATCCTCGGCGTGTGTGAGGCGCTCGCGTACGCGGAGGCGGCCGGGCTCGAGCCTGCGCGCGTGCTCGACTCGATCGGCGCCGGCTCGGCGGGCTCCTGGCAACTGGCGAACTACGCGCCGCGCATGCTCGGCGGGGACTTCGCGCCGGGCTTCTACGTGAAGCACTTCATCAAGGACATGCGCATCGCCCGTGACGAAGCGGGCGCGATGGGCATCCGGCTCCCGGGACTGGTGCTCGTACTGGAGCTCTTCGAGGAGCTCGCGCGTCTCGGAGGCGAGAACCAGGGCATCCACGCGCTCTACCTCCTCTACAAGCGCCGCCAGGTGCCCGCACTCTAGCGGGCTTGGGCGTCCCGGATCGCCGCCGGTGAGTGGTATCCTTACTGCCCACCGCACCCCCTCGCGCCGCGCAAAGGTAGCCGCATGAAAGACACCCTCCGCACGCTTGTGGAAGACGCCATCCGCGACGGCATCGCCGCCGGGACCATCGCGCTGCCCTCCACTCCCGAAGTCGAGCTCGAGCGCCCCCGCGACCCGTCGCACGGCGACTGGGCGACCAACGTCGCGCTCAAGTCCGCCAAGGCCGCCGGCGCCAACCCGCGCGCGCTCGCGCAGGCGATCGCTGAGGCTATCGCCGGACACCCTGACGTCGCGGTCGTCGAAGTCGCGGGTCCGGGCTTCATCAACCTCCGCCTCTCCGACGGCGCGCTGCGCCGCGTGGTCTCGCAGGTACGCGAGCTGGGCGAGGCGTGGGGAAGCGTGGACCAGGGGCACGGGCGCCGCGTGCAGGTCGAGTTCGTGTCCGCCAACCCGGTCGGCCCCATGCACGTCGGCCACGGGCGCTGGGCGGCGCTCGGCGACAGCATGGCCGCGATCCTCGAGCATGCAGGCTGGCAGGTCGAGCGGGAGTTCTACGTCAACGACGCGGGCGTGCAGATGGACATCTTCGCGAAGTCCGTCGCCGCGCGGTATCTCGAGCTGGGCGGCCGCACGGTGGAGTTCGCCCCCGAGTGGTACCAGGGCGCCTACATCACGGAGATCGCGCGCGAGATCCGCGACGCCGAAGGCGACGTCTGGGACGATGCCGGCGCTTCCGCTCGGGAGTCGCACTTCAAGGAGAAGGCCTACGCGCAGGTCTTGGCGCACCTCAAGGCGGTGCTCCACGGCATGGGCGTCGACTTCGACGTCTGGTTCTCCGAGCGCACGCTGCACGCGAAGGGCGCCGATGGCCTTTCCGAGGTGGATCGCGGCATCGAGACGCTGCGCGACCGTGGCTACATCTACGACCTCGACGGGGCGCTGTGGTTCCGCTCCACCGACTTCGGTGACGACAAGGACCGCGTGCTCGTCAAGGCAGACGGCGAGTTCACGTACTTCGCGGCGGACATCGCCTACCACAAGGACAAGTTCGAGCGGGGCTTCGACCGCGTCATCAACATCTGGGGCGCCGACCACCACGGTTACGTGGCGCGTATGAAGGCGGCCGTCGCCGCTCTCGGCTACCCCGGCCAGCTCGACGTGGTCATCGGGCAGCTCGTCACGCTGCTCCGCAACGGCGAGGTCGTCCGCATGAGCAAGCGCACCGGCGAGATGGTCACGTTCGAGGAGCTGCTCGACGAGGTCGGCGCCGACGCCGCGCGCTACTTCTTCCTGCGTCGCAGCACCGACCAGCCACTCGACTTCGACATCGGTCTCGCCAAGGAGCAGTCCAGCGAGAACCCGGTGTACTACGTGCAGTATGCGCACGCGCGCATCTGCTCGATCCTGCGCAAGGCCGCCGGCCTCGGCTCAGACGCCGACCTCGACGTGTCCGAGGCCATATCGCGCCTCATCCCGGTCGCCGTGAGTCTCGATGCGCTCTCCGAGCCGGCCGAGTTCGCTCTCATCCGCAAGCTCGCCGAGTTCCCGGAGGTCGTGGAAGCGGCGGCCGAGCAACTCGCGCCGCACAAGCTCCCGCACTACGCCGAGGACCTCGCTGCCGCGTTCCACCAGTTCTACACGCTGTGCCGGGTCGTCACCGAGGACGCGGCGCTGACGGCGGCTCGTCTTGCGCTCGTGGACGCGACGCGGCTCACGCTCGAGCGTGTCCTGGCCCTCGTCGGAGTGAGCGCGCCGCAGCGGATGTAGGCGTGCGCCTGAACGGAGCCCGGATGCGATCGGTCACCGTCGTCATTCCCGCGCTGAACGAGGCGGCCTCTCTCCCGCGACTGCTCGACGACCTCGCGCGCCAGACCGTGTCCCCGGGCGCTGTGGTGGTCGCCGACGCCGGCTCCACGGACGGCACGCGCGACATCGCTGCCGCACGCGGCGCGATCGTGGTGGACGGCGGCATGCCGGGCGTGGGGCGCAACGCGGGCGCGCGCGTGGCGGCCACCGACCTCATCCTCTTCCTCGACGCGGACGTGGCGCTCGAGCCCGACGCCATCGCCTCCATGCTCGAGGAGTTCGACCGGCGCGGACTGGCGGTGGCCTCCACCTTCGTCGAGCCCCTCGAGCGCGAGGCGCGCTACATCTTCGCCTGCGAGGTCGTCGCGCTCTACCTCGACGCCATGCAGTACGTCGCTCCCCGGGCGCCCGGGTTCTGCATCCTCATCGAGCGTTCACTGCATGAGGCCATCGGCGGATTCGACGAGACGCTCATGCTCGCCGAGGACCATGACTACGTGGAGCGCGCAGCCGAGCATGGCAAGTTCCGCATGATGCGCTCCGTGCACGTGCGCACCTCCATGCGCCGCATCGCCAAGGAAGGCCTCGTCTCGCTCGCGTTCAAGTACCTCTACTGCGAGCTGCAGGTCATGGCGGGCCGCAAGATCGTCGATGCGCCGTTCGAGTACGAGTTCGCGGAGTTCGAAGCCGCCGGCGACGAGGAACACCGCAGCGCGGCGCGCCGCATGCGCGAGCAGCTCGCCACGGCGGCAGAGGCCGTGCGCGCGATGTCGCTTGAGAGCCGCACCACGCTCCGCGAACTCGGCGAGACCGAGATCGACTCCCAGCTCCTCTCGGCGGCCCTCAACCGCTTCCGGACCGAGGACGTCCGCTCCATGGAGCACTACCTCCGGGCGAGAGGACGGCTGCTGCGCCGTCGCTCGAAACGGATGATGGCTGCGGCCCGGACGGTCGCGGCGGGTATCAGAGACGAGATGCGCCGCTCGGAATAGCGCGTCGGCCCGTGGTATCGTGTGCGCTCACCACCGCACTCCCGCCGGAAGGACGTGACGAGAGATGGCCAACCCCGCGCTCGAGGAGCCGATCCCTGCCGAACCGGTCGACCCGAACGCCGACCTGTCATCGGTCCTGCCGCTCACCGCGCAGATCAAGGACGGCCACCTGTGGGTCGGCGGCGTCGACATGGTCGACCTCGCGCTCGAAGCCGGCACGGCGCTCTACGTCATGGACGAGGAGCACATCCGCCACCAGCTCCGCGAGTTCCGCCGCTGGACCAGCTACCACTGGAACAACGTCGAGACCGTCTACGCGGCGAAGGCGTTCATGTGCAAGGCGATGTGCCGCGTGGTGCACGAAGAGGGCTGCATGATCCTGTGCGCCTCCGGCGGCGAGCTCGCCATCGCGCTGGCGTCCGGCGTTCCGGCCTCGCGCATCCAGGTGCACGGCAACAACAAGACGATCGAGGAGATCGAAGAGGCCATCGACGCTCGAGTCGACCGCATCGTCGTCGACTCGCTGCTCGAGCTCGAGCGCATCAGCGACTACGCCGTCGAGCAGGGCGTCGTCCAGTCGGTGCTCCTCCGCGTCACGCCCGGCATCAAGCCCGACACCCACGGCTACATCCAGACCGGTCAGGAGGACAGCAAGTTCGGCTTCGGCCTGAACCACGGGCTGGCCATGGCTGGCGTGAAGGCCGCCTGCGCGCTGCCGGGCGTGGACTTCGCCGGGCTGCACATGCACATCGGCAGCCAGATCTTCGCGCTGCAGAGCTACAGCAAAGCGATCGAGGTCATGGTCGACTTCATGCGCCAGGTGCACGCCGAGACCGGCTGTGCGGTGCGCGACCTCGATGTGGGCGGTGGCGTCGGCATCAAGTACGGCCTCGCCGACGAGCCCTCCACCATCGAGCAGTACGGCAAGGTCGTCGTGGATGGCATCAAGGAGGAGTGCGAGCGCAACGGCCTGCCCGTGCCGCGCATCCTCATCGAGCCGGGCCGTGCGGTCGTCGCCCTCGCGGGCGTGACCCTCTACACGGTGGGCGTGGTCAAAGACATCCCCGGCATCCGCACGTACGTCGCCGTCGACGGCGGCATGACCGACAACATCCGTCCCGCGCTCTACGGCGCGCGCTACGAGTGCCTCGTCGCCAACAAAGCGGACGGTCCGCGCACCGAGGTCGTGACGATCGCCGGGAAGCATTGCGAGACCGGCGACCTCATCGCCCGGGACACGCAGGTCCAAGAGGTCGAAACCGGCGACATCCTCGCGGTATGCGCCACCGGCGCGTATTGCCGTTCGATGGCGAGCAACTACAACCAGCAGGTTCGCCCCGGAGTCGCGTTCGTGCGCGACGGGGAGTGGCGGCTGGTCGTGCGCCGCGAGACGTACCAGGACCTCATGAACTGCGACGTCGACGAAGACGCGTTCGAGATCGACTTCGAGGTCGAGTAGGGGCTTCCCCCGGCAGGTCCTCTGCTGGTGCGGCGAGTATCACGGCACCATTGCTGCGCTATACTCGCGCTGCATCCGGCCCTCGCCGGTGCAACCCCCTTGCACCTGACCGAACGCGCCGGCGCACCAAGACGCGGCGCATCTGAAGGGACCTGAAATGGGCAGCATCGGCGTCGGCCTCATAGGCCTCGGGACCGTTGGATCGGGCGTCGTGGAGATACTGCGCCGGCATCGCGATGACTTTGCGCGCCGCGCGGGCGTCGATATCGAGCTCGTCCGCTATGCCGACCGTGATGCGTCGCGGGCTGCAGCCCTGGGCCTCGACCCCGCCGGATTCACGTCCGATGCGTTCGAACTCATCGCCGATCCGCGCGTGCAGGTGGTCATCGAACTCATTGGAGGCACCGGTGTGGCGAAGGACGTCGTGCTCGCCGCGCTGCGCGCCGGCAAGTCCGTCGTCACTGCGAACAAGGCGCTCATGGCCAGCAGCGGCCAGGAGGTCATGGACGCCGCGGCGACTGCCGGCGTCGACATCATGTTCGAGGCGTCGGTAGGCGGGGGCATCCCGATCATCGGGCCGCTCAAGCACTCGCTCGTGAGCAACGAGGTGCTCGCCGTGACGGGCATCGTGAACGGCACGACCAACTACATGCTCACCCGCATGGCCGACGACGGCCTCGACTATGCGACCGCGCTCGCCGAGGCGCAGGCGAAGGGATTCGCCGAGGCGGACCCGTCCGCTGACGTCGACGGCCTCGATGCTGCGGCGAAGATCGCCATCCTCGCCTCCATCGCCTTCAACTCGCGCGTCACGGTCGATCGCGTCCCGGTCGAAGGCATCCGCGGCATCTCGCCCGTCGACATCGCCTACGCCGCCGAGATGGGCTACGCCATCAAGCTGCTCGCGCTCGCGCGCCGCACCGGTGCGGGCATCGACGTTCGCGTCCACCCTGCGATGATCCCGGTCACGCACGCGCTCGCGAAGGTGAACGGCGTCTACAACGCCATCTACGTCACCGGCGACGCCGTGGGCGAGACGATGTTCTTCGGCGAGGGCGCGGGCTCGCTGCCGGCGGCCTCCGCGGTGGTCGGCGACCTCATCGAGGTCGCTCGCCACATCCGCAGCGGCTGCCTCAACCTCGTCGGTTGCACCTGCAACGAGTCGCTGCCCGTTCGCGACATCGCCTCGCTCGAGACCGGCTACTTCATCCGCTTCGCCGTCGCCGACAAGCCCGGCGTGCTCGCCGCGGTCGCCTCGAAGTTCGGCGAGCACGAGGTCTCCATCGCCTCCGTCATCCAGAAGCGCGTCTGCGAGTCGGGAGACGCCGAGATCGTCTACGTCACACACCTCGCGAGCGAGGCATCTGTTCGTGCCGCTCTCGCCGAGATCTCCCAGCTCGACGTCGTCACCGAGGTCGCTGCGGTGATCCGCGTCGAGGAGCTCTGACGCTCATGGCAGCGACGGACGCCGTCGTCGTTCGCGTCCCCGCCTCGACCGCGAATCTCGGGTCCGGCTACGACGCGTTCGGGCTCGCGCTCGCGCTGCACAACACCGTTCGCGCCGAGCTTGCCGCGCCGCGAACCTGGGCGGTGGCCGTCGAAGGCGAAGGCGCCGAGACCGCGTCGCACGGTGCCCGCAACCTGGTCGCCCGGTCGATGGCGCGGCTCTTCGAAGTCGCGGGCGTCGACGCCGGCGCGACGCTCTCGTGCACGAACGCCATCCCGTTCGGACGCGGGCTCGGCTCGAGTTCCGCCGCGATCGTGGGCGGGCTCGTGGCCGCCAACGAGCTCGCGGGGCGGCCGCTCGACAACGACGGACTCTTCAGGCTCGCCGCCGAGATCGAGGGGCACCCCGACAACGTTGCGGCCGCCCTGTTCGGCGGATTCACCATCTGCTGGGCCGAAGGCGACGGGCCCCTTGTCGCGCACGTCGACCCACCCGGCGGACTCGCCGCGGTCGTCGTCGTCAGCGACGAGCCTCTGTCGACGCGGACGGCGCGCGAGCTGCTTCCGCGCGACGTTCCGCACACGGATGCCGCCTTCGACGCCGGTCGCGCCGGGCTGCTCGCCACCGGCATCGCGCTCGGACGTCGCGATCTCATCGGCCCCGGCATGAACGACCGGCTGCACGAGCAGTATCGCGCGGTCGCCGTGACCGACCTCGACGCCGTGCGCCAGGTGCTCCTCGAGGCGGGAGCCGATGGTGCGGCGCTCTCTGGCGCCGGACCGAGTGTCATCGGCCTCGTTGCGGGGGAGAATGATGTCGAGGCGGCCGCGCGTGCCGCCGAGATCGCAGCGCGCGCCGAGGCCGGGATCGCCGCGATGCCCGGTCGTCGCGCCCCCCGCGTCGTCGCGATCGACCGCGCCGGCGCCACAGTGCAGGGCGACTAGCTCAAAGCGACGTCGGCCCCGCGTTCCTTCTCGCTCGTTGCAGGCAACAAGGAGGCGCATCCGTGACCGACACCAGGCCCGTCGTCATCGCGCACATCTCCGACATCCACTGCGGGTCGGTCTACTTCGTCCCCGACCTGGCGAACGCCGTCGTCGACGAGGTGAACGAACTCGCGCCGGACATCGTGATCGTCTCGGGCGACCTCACGGACATGGGGTTCCACGACGAGTACGTCGCAGCCCGGGAGCTGCTCGACCGCATCCAGTGCGAACGCATGCTCGTCATCCCCGGAAACCACGACGCGCGCAATGTGGGCGAGGTCCACTTCGAGGCACTCTTCGGTGCGCGCAACCCGGAGATCCGCCTTGACGGGGTCCATATCGTCGGAATCGACTCCTCGGAGCCCGATCTGGACGGCGGCCGCGTCGGCCGCGACGGCTACACCCGCATCGAGGAACGGTTCGAGGAGCTCTCCGAGTTCAAGATCGTCGCGATACATCACCACCTTGTGGGCGTGCCGGGAACCGGCCGCGAGCGGAACATCGTCGCTGACGCCGGCGACATGCTGCGTGTGCTCACGAGCAACGGCGCCGACCTCGTCCTGTGCGGTCATAAGCACGTGCCGAACGTGTGGCGTGTGGAGGACCTCTTCATCGTGAACGCCGGCACCTGCTGCACGACCCGTCTCCGCGGGCGCGAGCGTCCCAGCTACAACGTGCTCGACATCTTCCCGAACCGCATCCGTGTCACACGGTGCTACACCGGCGCCGAGCGGGAAGTCGTCGCCGACTTCCGCCGCGCGCACCAGCACGTCTGCCGCTGGCGGGCCTACACCGGTCCCGAGCGGCGTGCCCGAGATGAGGAGTGATCCGGACCCGTGAGCCGCGTCCTTGCGCTGATAGACGGCGAGCACTATCCGCCCGTGGTCCAGGCGGCCCTCGAGCAACTGGCGCATTCGCATGAGGTGGTCGCGGCGTGCTTCGCGGGCGGCACCGAGAAGATCGACGAGTGCGCCGCCGACTACGGCGTGCCGATCGTCACGGGGCCGGACGCCGTCTCAACACTCGCCGCCGCTATCGAGACCTACGCGCCGGAGGTCGTCATCGACCTGTCCGACGAGCCCGTCGTCACGAGCGCCGATCGCTTCCGCCTGGCGGGCGTGGCGCTCGCGTGCGGTGTCACCTATCTCGGCGCCGACTTCCAGTTCGATCCCGTCGCGATCGAGACGGAGACGGTCACGCCCGCGCTCTCGATCGTGGGCACAGGCAAGAGGGTCGGCAAGACGGCGGTCTCCGCGCACGTCGCGCGCCTGCTCGCGGAGCGCGGAACGATGCCGGTCGTGCTCGCCATGGGGCGCGGCGGCCCGGCCGAGCCGGAGCTGCTGCGCGGCGACCAGATCGCGCTCACGACAGCAGACCTGCTCGAGTTCGCGCGTCGCGGAGCGCACGCCGCATCCGACAACTACGAGGACGCGGCAGTGAGCCGCGTGGCGACCGTCGGTTGCAGAAGGTGCGGGGGAGGCATGGCGGGCTCGACCTTCTTCAGCAACGTGGCGGAGGGCGCCGCGCTCGCCGACACCGTGGGCGCCGACATCGTGCTGCTCGAGGGCTCGGGCGCCGCAGTCCCGCCGGTCGCGGCCGACGCCTCGCTGCTGGTGATCGGCGCAGCTCGCGGAGCGGGCTACGTCACCGACTACTTCGGCCCCCTGCGGCTCGCATCCGCTGACGCTGTCGTGATCGCGGGCGCCGAGCCGGCGCTGGTCGCCGAGGCCGAGATCGCGCACCTTGTCTCGCTCGTGCGCCATGCTCGTCCGGACGTGCCTGTGAGCGTCGTCACGTTCCGGCCGCGACCGCTCGAGCCGGTGGACGGTCTGCGCGTCTTCTTCGCGACGACCGCGCCGGCCGAGCTTCTGCCCGTGCTGCGCGAGCACCTTGAGGGCGAGCACGGCTGCACGGTGGTCGGCGCGACGCCGCATCTGTCGAATCGCCCGCTTCTGCGCGCGGATCTCGACGCGGCGGCGGGCACCTACGACGTGCTGCTCACCGAGATCAAGGCCGCCGCGATCGACGTGGTCGCCGAGGCGGGGGACGCTTCCGGCGTCCCGACGCTGCTCTGCGACAACGTGCCGGTCACAGTATCCGGCGACGATCTGGGCATGGTAGCGCTGCGCATCGCGGACCTCGCGATCGCACGCGCACGCGAAAGGGGAGGACATGCCGGCTGAGGATGCGGAGCGCAGGCCGATCGTCATCTCGGAGGCGCTGCACGGGCTTCCGTACAGCAAGGGCCTGATGGCGCAGTCCTTCATGTCGACAGGGATGCCGCCGAGCCGGGCCTACGCCGTTGCCTCGGCCGTCGAGACCGCGATCCGCGAGTCAGGCGAGTCGCGCATCTCGACCGTGGATCTGCACGAGCTTGCGGTAGGGATCCTTCGCGAGAAGGCGGGCGACGTGTACGCCGACCGCTTCATCAGACTTGCGGAGGTCGCGCGGCGCGATCGCCCGCTCATCGTGCTCATCGGTGGCACGACCGGCGTCGGCAAGTCGACCATCGCAACCGAGGTGGCTCACCGCCTCGGCATCACGAGGATCGTTTCGACGGATTCCATTCGTGAGGTCATGCGTGGTATCTTCTCCAAGGACCTCATGCCGGCGATCTACGAATCGTCGTTCAATGCCTGGCGAGGTCTGCGAGTCCCGGCGCCTCAGGGCGCGAATCCCGTTATCGTCGGCTTCCGCGAGCAGACTGCCGTGGTCACGACGGGGATCAAATCCCTCATCGGACGGTCCGTTGTCGAGGGGATGAGCACGGTCGTCGAGGGGATCCACATCGTCCCCGGCTACATCGACCCGGATGAGTTCCACGACGCGACCGTGGTCCAGCTCATCGTCACGGTCGACGACGAGGAATCTCATCGCAGCCACTTCTACATCCGCGAAGTGCAGACGGACGGCGACCGGCCGTTCGAGAGGTATAGGGCGAACTTCGACAATATCCGCTTGCTGGGGCACTACATCGAGGACCTTGCCAGAGAGCACGGCACGCCGCTCGTGCACAGTCACCAACTCGATCGGACGGTCGCAGAGACCCTCGAGCTCATCGTGAACACCGCGGTGGCCGAGGAGGCAGAGCTGGGACGGGCAGCGGAACAAGGAAGCGATCGCGCTTCGCAGGGGAGCGCGTCGGACACGTGACAAGACATGCATCGAGAAGGGACAACGGGCAGTGAAGTTCTTCCTGGACACGGCCAACCTCGCTGAGATCGAGGAAGCCGCTTCGTGGGGGGCCCTTTCCGGCGTCACCACCAACCCGACGCTCTACGCGCGCGAGGGTGGCAAGCTGGCCGACTTCCACAACCATCTCAAAAGGATCTGCGAGATCGTGGACGGCCCCGTCAGCGGTGAGGCTGTCGGGCTCGATCGCACGGAGATCGTGCGCGAGGGTCTGGAGCTCGCGGAGCTGGCGCCGAACATCATCGTGAAGGTCCCGGTCATGCCGGAAGGCCTCGCGGCCACCAAGGTGCTCCACGAGCGTGGCATCAAGGTCAACATGACGCTCTGCTTCTCGGTGCCGCAGGCGCTGCTCGCCGCTCGTGCGGGCGCCAGCTACATCAGCCCGTTCGTGGGCCGATTCGACGACATCTCGGAGGACGGCATCGGGCATCTCGCCAACACCGTGCAGGCCGTGCAGAACTACGACTTCGGCCACGACGTCGAGGTCATCGCCGCATCGATCCGCTCCGCCAACCACGTGGTTCAGGCGGCGCTCATCGGCTGCGACATCGCAACCGTACCGTTCAACGTGCTGAAGAACCTCGTGAAGCACCCGCTGACCGACCGCGGGCTCGAGTCGTTCCTCGCCGATTGGGAGAAGGTCAAGAACTCATGAGTGCACGCCCCCGCAAGCGCGGTCGTCGTGGTGGAGGCGGACAGGGCGGAGAAGCCGCCCCGCAGCCGTCCATCACCCGCGCAGATCTGGAGCCGAAGACCGTTGCCGAACTCAAGGCCATGGCCACCGAGCTCGGGATCGACGCCAAGCCGCTCAAGAAGAAGGACGAGCTGATCGAGGCTGTCCTCGAGGCGAAGGTGAAAGCCGAAGGCTTCGTGGACGTCGTGGGTATCCTCGACATCCTGCCGGAAGGCTACGGCTTCCTCCGCACGAGCGGCTACCTGCCCGGCGACCACGACGTGTACGTGTCGATGTCGGCGGTCCGCCGCCACGAGATGCGCCGCGGCGACATGGTGCGCGGCCAGGTGCGCCCGCCCAAGGAGACCGAGAAGTACGCGGCCCTCCAGAAGATCGAGTCGATCAACGGCAAAACCCCGGAGGAGAACCGCGGGCGCAAGGACTTCAAGGACCTCACGCCGATCTACCCGGACGAGAAGTTCAAGATGGAATGGCGTCCGGACGCGATCACGACGCGCATCATCGATCTCGTGGCGCCCATCGGTAAGGGCCAGCGCGGTCTGATCGTCTCCCCGCCGAAGGCCGGCAAGACGACCATCCTCAAGGACATCGCCGCTGCCATCCACGCGAACAACCCCGAGGTCTACCTCATGTGCCTGCTCGTGGACGAGCGTCCTGAGGAAGTCACGGACATGGAGCGCTCGATCCACGGCGAGGTGCTCTCCTCGACGTTCGACATGCCGTCGGACAACCACATCGCGGTTGCCGAGCTGTGCATCGAGCGCGCGAAGCGTCTCGTGGAGAGCGGCTACGACGTCGTGATCCTGCTCGACTCGATCACCCGCCTCGGCCGTGCGTACAACCTCGCGTCGCCCGCGTCCGGCCGCATCCTGTCCGGTGGCGTCGATTCCACCGCGCTCTATCCGCCGAAGCGGTTCTTCGGCGCGGCGCGCAACATCGAGTTCGGCGGTTCGCTCACGATCATGGCGACCGCACTCGTCGACACCGGGTCCAAGATGGACGAGGTCATCTTCGAGGAGTTCAAGGGCACCGGCAACATGGAGCTGCGGCTCGACCGCAAGCTTGCTGACCGGCGCATCTTTCCGGCGATCGACGTCATCTCCTCGGGTACCCGCAAGGAGGAGCTGCTGCTCGACCCGGTCGAGGCGCCCTACATCTGGAAGCTTCGCCGCGTTCTGCACTCGCTCGAGCCCGGCCCGGCGATCGAACTCCTCATCGACCGCCTCAAGCAGACGAAGAGCAACCGCGAGTTCCTCGCCGCGATCTCCAAGAACGTCGTCGCCAGCACGAAGCGCAACAACGGCGACTAGGCGGCACTTCGCATCCTCGCACACGAAGAAGGGCCCCGGAGCGATCCGGGGCCCTTCTGGCTTCGTGCGGTGTCTCGCGTACGCGACCGCTAGGAGCGGTTGCCGCTGCTCGAACCGTAGCGGTTGCCCGCACGGCCTCTGCCGCCGTTGCGGCCCTTGCGGCGTCCGCCTGCCGGAGTCGCGACGCGCGGTGCCGGAGCATGGGTGCGCGCCGGGTCCGGCACGACGCGACTGCTGTCGTAGCGGAAGCCCTCGGAGTCCTCGCACGCGATGATGGCGCCGATGGTCTTCTCGATGTCGCGAAGGTTGTCGTGCTCCTCCGGCGCGAGCAGCGTGAAGGCCGTGCCCGAGCGGCCCGCGCGGCCGGTGCGGCCGATGCGGTGGACGTAGTCCTCGGGGGTGTTCGGCAGGTCGTAGTTGATGACGTGGCTGATGCCGTCGACGTCGATGCCGCGGGCGACGATGTCGGTGGCAACGAGCACGCGGCAGGTGCCGCGCTTGAACTCGCTGAGCGCCTTCACGCGCTGCGATTGCGTGCGGTTGCCGTGGATGGCTGCGCTGCGCACGCCCGCGCGCTCGAGGGTGTGCGCCACGCGGTCCGCGCGGTGCTTCGTGCGGGTGAAGACGAGCACGCGCTCGAGTCCGTGCTTCTCGATCATGTGGAGCAGCAGGTCGCTCTTCTGCAAGCCCGAGACGGGGAACAGAGTCTGCTCGATCGCCTCGATCGGGCGCGACGGCGGAGCGACGTCCACGCGTGCGGGGTCGGTCAGCGTGTCGCCGATGACCTTGAGCACCTCGGGCGACATGGTCGCCGAGAAGAGCAGCGTCTGGCGATGCGTCGGGAGCAGGGCGAGGATGCGGCGGACGTCGGGCCAGAAGCCCTGGTCGAGCATGCGGTCCGCCTCGTCGAGCACGAGCACCTCGACGTGGCTCAAATCAACGTCGCGCTGGCCGGCGAGGTCGAGCAGGCGGCCGGGGGTCGCGACCAGGAAGTCGATGCCGCGCGAGACGGCACGGCGCTGCGGCTCGTAGCCGACGCCACCGTAGATCGCGGCGACGCGGTGGCGCGTGGAGCGCGAGGCGGTCTTCGCGACCTCTTCGATCTGGAGCGCGAGCTCGCGGGTCGGCGTCACGACGAGCGCGCGCGGCCCGCCCGGACGAGCGGGGATGCGCTGCAGGGTCGGGAGTACGAACGCGGCGGTCTTGCCGGTGCCGGTCTGTGCGCAGCCGACGACGTCACGGCCGCTCACGACGAGCGGGATGGCGCCGGACTGGATGGGGGTGGGCTCGGCATAGCCGAGGGACGCAACGGCCTGCAGAAGGCGTGCGTCGAGACCCAGGTTGTCGAAACTCAAATGAAGTTCTCCTTCGTCGGCGCGCCCATGTTGGGCAACAGGCGCCGTATGTGGCAGACGCGCATCGATCCGCCAGCCACTTCCGAAGGGAGGTTGAGCGAGAAGATGAGACGAGTCTTGGGTTTCCGCGCGGCGTAGCCTCAGGGTCCGCCTGCGCGCGTCGGGTCAGTATAGCCGCTCGGCGCCCCGAACAAAAGAAGCGCAGGTCAGCGACGTGGATCCGGGGATCCGCGCGGGGCTCGCGTTCGCGCCGTTGCCGCACGCTCACCGGCGTGCTACTATCCGCAAGCTGTCTTGGCGCCCGGTCGGAAACCGTGCGCATACCTTACTTGGAGGTACACACCATGCGTGAAGGTATCCACCCGGACTACGCGGAAGCGACCGTGCACTGCTCCTGTGGCAACACGTTCAAGACCCGCTCCACGAAGTCCGAGCTGCACGTCGAACTCTGCAACCTCTGCCACCCGTTCTACACCGGCCAGCAGAAGTTCGTGGACACCGGCGGGCGCGTCCAGCGCTTCGCGGACAAGTTCGGCTCCGCCGCCGAGTCCGTCATCGCCAAGGAGAACGCGGCGAAGGAAGCCCGCCAGAAGGCCCACGAGGACTCCGTCATCGCTGCCCGTCAGGCGCGCGAGATCAAGGAGCGCGAAGAGGCCGAGATCGCTCGCAAGGCTGCGGCCCGTGCCCCCAAGGCCGAGGCCGTCGAGGCTCCCGCCGCCGAGGAGGCTCCCGCTGAGGAGCCCGTCGCCGGTGAGGCCGTCGCTGAGGAATCCGCCGAGTAAGCGGGCCTCGCATCGAACGCTAGAATGGGAGGCGGACCGCGCGAGCGGATCCGCCTCTCTTCGCAATCCGGGCAAGACCGAGGGAGCCAGATGATGGACGTGCGCCTGCTGTACCACACCCAGGAACCCGAGCGAGCGATCGCCGCGGCCGCCCGGCTGTGCTACGCGCCCGTCGGCGCCGCCGAGCTTCTCGAGCACATGAGCGACGAGGCGGTCCGCAAGGTCCTGAAGACCGTGATCACCTCCGGTCACACGTCCACGCTCGAGCACGCGAGCTACACGTTCGCGATCGACGGCGTGTCGCGCGCCATGACGCACCAGCTCGTCCGGCACCGCCTCGCGAGCTACAACCAGCAGTCGCAGCGCTACGTCACCTACGCGAACGAGCCGACCTTCATCGTTCCTCCGTCGATCGAGGGCGACCTGGTGGCCGCCGCTGCATATCGAGCGGCCTGCGAGCAGGCGTTCGCCAACTACCGGGCGATGCTCGATGCGGGAGTGCCCGCCGAAGATGCGCGCTACCTGCTGCCCAACGCCATGGAGACGAAGATCGTCGTCACGATGAACGTCCGCGAACTGCTGCACTTCTTCACTCTGCGCTGCTGCAAGCGCGCGCAGTGGGAGATTCGCGAGGTCGCGCTCGAGATGCTGCGGCTCGCAGAGCCGACCGCTCCCTACATCTTCATGGACGCCGGCGCCGCGTGCCGTCGGGGGCCCTGCTCCGAGGGCAAGATGACGTGCGGCGACCCCTACCCGAAGGCGCCGAAACGTGACTGACGAGATGGAAGTCGTGACCGGGGCCCACGCTTCGGACGTGTCCCCGGTCGTCGCTGAGGTGCCCGCTCCTCCTGCTGCGCCTGCGATGTCCGAGGCGGAGGTCGAGCGTCTCTTCGACGCGCCCGTGACGCACACCCACATCGGCGGCCAGGCGCTGCTCGAGGGCGTCATGATGCGCGGCAAGCTCTCGTGGGCGGTCGCCGTCCGCACTGCCGACGGGGAAGTGCACGTCGAGGACCACGATCTGCCCGAGCGCAACCGGACCGGCTGGCGCACGTGGCCGGTCTTCCGCGGCGTCTGGGCGATGTACGAGACGCTCGCGCTCTCACTCAAGGCCTTCGGGATCGCCGCGTCGATGGCGGGTGAGTCCGAGGAGGAGCAGCTCACGCCGAACGAGATCGGGTGGACGATCGTGCTGGGCGTCGTGCTCGCCGTCGTGGCGTTCATCGTCGCGCCGGCGCTGCTCACGAACGTCTTCACCGGCTCGTCCGCCAAGGCAAACCCGTTCGCGTGGAACGCCGTCGACGGCGTCCTGCGCCTCGTCGTGTTCTTCCTCTACATCTGGGGCATCGGCTTCATGCCCGACATCCGCCGCGTCTTCGCCTACCACGGCGCAGAGCACAAGTCGATCCACGCTTACGAGCACGGACTGCCGCTCGAGTCGCGCTACATCCAGCGCTACGGCACGCTGCACGTGCGCTGCGGCACGGCGTTCCTGCTCATGGTCATGGTCATCTCGATCCTCGTATTCTCGTTGGTCCCCGGGAAGGTCATCCTCGGCATCTGGGGGATCACAAGCGGCCTCGCCATCACGCTCTTCAACATCGCCTCGCGGATCGTCCTGCTCCCGCTTGTAGCGGGGCTCGCCTACGAGGTGACCGTGAAGTGGGCGGGCAACCACTCGGAGAACCCGTTCGTGAAGGTCTTGCTGTGGCCCGGCATGCAGCTGCAGCGCCTGACGACGCGTGAGCCGGACGATGACATGGTCGAGGTCGCCGTGGCGGCGCTGCGTGCAGTTGCGGACCGCGAGGCGCGCGAGAAGGCAAGCTCCTCCGCGAGCGCTCTGGCCACCGAGGGGCCTGCGCTGTCCTAGCCTCGGCCTCGCCCCGCCGGGTCATGCCTCTTGGAGAAGGGTCGCGAGCGGGGCGCCATCCTGGCGCAGCGAAGGCCGCATGGGGGGCGCTCTCCGAGCGTTGCTCAGGCTGAGGCGCCGGCCAAGTCGAGGGCGGTCTCCGGGATTCTCTCGTCGTCGCTGGCCTCGGCGCCGCGCGCCCGCATGACCTCGAGGAACGTCTGGACCGCATCGGGGTCGAAGTGACTCCCAGCACCCTCCACCAAGTGCCCGACCACGCGCTCGGTCGGCCATGCACGGCGATACGGACGGTCGTTCGAGAGCGCGTCCCACACGTCGGCGACCGCGAAGATCCGTGCCGACAGCGGGATCTCTTCGCCGGCGAGGCCGTCGGGATACCCGGTTCCGTCCCAGCGCTCGTGATGGTGGACGGGGATATCCAGTGCTCTGCCCAGGAAGCCGAGGCCCTGCAGCATCTCGCGCGCATAGTCGGTGTGCGCGCGCATGATGACCCACTCGTCTTCGGTGAGGCTTCCGGGCTTGTTGAGGATCTCGTCGGGTACGCCCATCTTGCCGATATCGTGCAGCAACGCGCCGCGACGCACGTCAACGATCTCAGTGCGCGACATCCCCCATTGACGGGCCATCTCGACGGCCATCTCCGTTACCCGCTGCGAGTGGCCCTCGGTCTCGTGGTCCCTGAGGTCGAGCGCGCGTCCCCAACCCTCGATCGCATCGTCATAGGCCTGCGTGACCTCATGGGTGAGGCGCCTGTTGGCACGAGTGTGTCTCACGAGGCGCCTCGCGGCGCCGAGCACGACGCCGAAGAGCGCGAGGTACAGCACGCCGAAGCCACCGAAGACGCCGAGCGCGATGGTGCGGCGGATCTCGCCGACGCGCCGGTCGAGCGACGTCGTTGTGTGGTACACCTCGTACGCTCCCAGAATCTGGTCGGAGTCCGTCGCACGCAGCGGAATGTAGATCTCGAGCAGACTGCCCCACTTCCGCTCGACGGCGTGCTCGGACCCCGATAGGCTGGCGAGTTCGCCGGTGGGCCTTCCCGAGATCGCTTCGGCCAGTCCGGTGTTGTGGGCGTCGCGATAGCCGACCTCCGTGTCCTCGTCGGAGTAGATGACCACGCCGTCGCGGTTCCAGATCTTCATGCGTACGATGTCGCCGCTTCCGAGGATGCGCCTCGCAACGGCGTCGAGGCGCGCATGGAGCTGCGGGGAGAAGGGGGAGGCGATGTCATCTGCTGTGATGTCGGGACGGACGAGGGCAGCGACCTGAGTCACAGCGAGTTCGGTAGCGGACTGTAGGGCGCCGTCCACGAGCTGGCGCTGGATGAAGTATCCGAGCGCAGCGGCCATGGCGACCGTGACGACCAAGCCTATCAGCGAGAACCTCAGCAGGAGCGCGCGCTCATCTGCCCTGAAGCGAGTGCGTGATGCCATAGTCGCCAGCGCCCCTCGTCGTCCCCCACGTTTGTCTGCATCGGGCCGGCCCGCCACTCGTGCTGGTGGCGTTGTGTGGTCAAGAGTATCTCGCCCCCATCTCGCTATGCCAAGGCGTCAGGCACGCCGCGTGCTACGCTTAGTGGCGCGAAGCCCCGGGCCCACCGCGCCCGCACGTATCGAAGGAAGCCTCATGCGCGAGAAGCTCGTCTCTATCCTTGACTCCTATGACGACCTCACTGCCCGTCTGAGCGACCCAGCCGTGCTCTCCGATCCCAAGGAGTACGCGCGGCTCGCTCGCGAGCATCGGTCGCGCACACCCATGGCCGAGAAGGCGCGCGAGTACATCGCTGCGATCGGCGACCTCGACTCCGCCAAGGAGATGCTGCGCGCCGAGACCGATCCGGACCTCAAGGAGATGGCCTCCGAGGAGATCAAGTCGATCGAGGCGAAGCTTCCTGGGCTCGAGGACGAACTCAGGGTGATGATGCTGCCGGGCGACCCGAACGACGAGAAGGACATCATCGTCGAGATCCGCGGCGGTGCCGGCGGCGACGAGGCGGCCATCTTCGCGGGTGACCTCTACCGGATGTACACGCGCTATGCCGAGCTGCAGAAGTGGAAGGTCGAGGAGATCGACGCCAGCGAGTCGGAGAGCGGCGGCTACAAGGAAGTCTCGTTCCGCATCCGCGGCGACAAGGTCTACTCGAAGATGAAGTTCGAATCCGGCGTGCATCGCGTCCAGCGCGTGCCGGCCACCGAGGCGCAGGGCCGCATCCACACCTCGACCGCCACGGTCGCGGTGCTCCCGGAGGCCGATGAGGTCGAGATCGAGGTCAACATGAACGACCTCCGCATCGACGTCTACCGCTCCTCGGGCCCCGGCGGCCAGTCGGTCAACACGACCGACTCGGCGGTGCGCATCACCCACCTGCCGACCGGCCTCGTCGTTCAGTCGCAGAACCAGAAGAGCCAGCTGCAGAACAAGGAGGCGGCGCTGCGAGTCCTGCGCGCGCGCCTCTACGAGCAGGAGCTCGAGAAGCAGCAGGCCGAGCTGGGCGCCCAGCGCCGCAGCCAGATCGGCGGCGGGGAGCGCAGCGAGAAGATCCGCACGTACAACTACCCGCAGGATCGCGTCACCGACCACCGGATCGGCCTCACCGTGCACAACATCCCCGCGATCATGAGCGGGGAGATCGACAACCTCGTTCAGGCGCTCGTGGCAGCCGACCGCGCTGAGCGGCTGAACGCGGTCGTCTAGCGATGCCGGCAGCCTCCGACGCCCGCGACGATCGCACGTGGACGGTCGGCGACGCACTGGCCTGGACCGTCGACTACCTCACGCGCAAGGGGATCGAGAACCCGCGCCGCAGCGCGGAATGGTTGCTCTCCGCGGCGACCGATCTGAGCCGCGTCGCTCTCTACGCCCACTTCGACCGTCCGTTGACGCCCGATGAGCGCGCCGCGTTCCGTGCCGGCATCGAGCGGCGTGCGGCCGGGGAGCCGCTGCAGTATGTGACCGGTGAGATGCCGTTCCGGCACCTGGTGCTGCACGTCCGTCCGGGCGTCTTCATCCCGCGCCCGGAGACGGAGGTCCTTGTCGACGCCGTCCTCGAATTCCTGGACCGCAGTGGCGTCGCGGAGCCCCTGGTCGTCGACCTCTGCACGGGGTCGTGCGCCGTGGCGGCATCGGTTGCCTGTGAGCGTGCGAATGCCCGTGTCTACGCGACCGAGATCGTGCCGGAGACCGCCGAGGTCGCCCGCGGCAATGCCGAGAGAAGCGGAGCGGGGGAGCGCCTGAGCGTGCTCACCGGCGATCTGTTCGCGCCGCTTCCGTCGGAGCTGCGTGGCCGCATCGACGTCGTGGTCTCCAACCCGCCCTACATTCCGACCGCCGACCTGGACGCGCTGCCTGCCGAAGTCGCCGCTCATGAGCCGAAGATCGCCCTCGACGGAGGGGCGGACGGACTCGACGTGGTGCGCCGGATCGCGGCAGAAGCGCAGGACTGGTTGCGCCCCGGTGGGCTCCTCGTCCTAGAAACCGACACATCCCGCGCGAAAGAGGCTGCGCGCATCCTTTCGCAGTGGTATGAAGGTAGTGACGTGAGGCACGACCTCACAGGACGCGACCGCATCGCATTGGGTACCAGACGGGAGGCTTGATAGCGATGAGCAAGGTCATCCATATCGATCCGGAGGCACCATCGGCCGAAGCCATAAACCTGGCGGCTTCGGTGCTCAGGGACGGCGGGATCGTGATCTTCCCGACCGAGACCGTGTACGGCATCGGAGCCGCTGCGACGTCATGCATCGGCCCGCAGGAGATCATCGACATCAAGATGCGCCCGGCCAGCAAGCCCCTCCCGTGGCTGGTTGAGACCGAGGACGCCCTCGACACGTACGGTGTCGACGTGCCCGCGTACGCGCACAGTCTGGCCGCCGCGTTCTGGCCGGGTGCGCTTTCGCTCGTTGTGAAGGCGTCACCGCGAGTCGGCAAGGACTTCGTCGACCCCCGGGGCACCGTTGCGCTGCGCTGCCCCGACCACGAGGTGGTCCAGGAGCTGATCCGTGCGAGCGGCGGCCCCATCATCACCACGTCCGCGAACACGTCCGGCAAGCACGCTCCGACATCGTTCGGCGAGCTCGAGGAGCGCCTCGTGGCGTCTGCCGACCTCACGCTCGACGGCGGGGAGACGCATCACGGCATCGCCTCGACGGTCGTGGACTGCACGGGTCCCGAGCCCGTCATCCTCCGTGATGGGGCGATCCCGGCGACCCGCATCGCGGAGGTCGCACACGGGGCCGCATAGGGCCCGGTGTCGGGAACTCGACGGCTCAGGAACGAAAGCACACGGGGCGTCCCGCAAGGGGCGCCCCGTCGCGGTACAATCCGTGGCGCCGCCAGTCGAAGGCGGCGCTCGACGACGGCGAAGGGCAGAGCGGCGTGCGGCTTCACATCGGATCGGACCATGCGGGATTCGCGCTCAAGGAAGCGGTGAAGTCCCACCTGTCCGAGGCCGGGCACGCCGTGACGGATGTCGGCGCCTACTCCGAGGACTCGGTGGACTACCCGCCGATCGCAGCGCTCGTCGGTTCCGCGGTGGTCTCGGGTGAGGCCGACTTCGGCGTACTGGTCTGTGGTACCGGGATCGGTATGGCGATCGCTGCGAACAAGGTCGACGGCGTTCGCGCCGTCCAGGTCAACGACGTCGCCTTTGCCGAGATGTCGCGCCGCCACAACAACGCGAACGTGGTCACCCTTGCGGGGCGTTCTATCCCCGCCGAGCAGGCGTTCGCGATCGTGGACGCGTTCCTCGCGACCGAGTTCGAGGCGGGCCGGCACCAGCGCCGGGTCGACCAGATCACCGATATCGAGAACGGCAACACGCCGCAGCGCGGCTGACCTCTTGTAGCGAAAGGATCTGCACCGACATGGCATTCCGCTTCCTCGGCTCGTCCGACCCTGAAGTCGCTGCGGCCTGCGACGCCGAACTCACCCGCCAGCGCGGCGAGATCGAGCTCATCGCGTCCGAGAACTTCACCTCGCTCGCGGTCATGGAGGCCGCCGGCACGGTGCTCACCAACAAGTACGCGGAAGGCCTTCCCGGCAAGCGCTACTACGGCGGCTGCGAGAAGGTCGATATCGTCGAGAACATCGCCCGGGACCGGGCCAAGGAGCTCTTCGGCGCGGATCACGCGAACGTGCAGCCGCACGCGGGCGCGCAGGCGAACCTCGCGGCCTACTTCGCGTTCCTCTCGCCCGGCGACACGGTCATGGGCATGAACCTCGCCATGGGCGGGCACCTGACGCACGGGTCCCCGGTCAACTTCTCCGGCAAGTGGTTCAACGTCGTGCCCTACGGCCTCGACATGGAGACCGAGACGATCGACTACGCCGAGATGGAGCGCCTGGCGCTCGAGCATCGCCCGAAGATGATCATCGCCGGTGCGAGCGCGTATCCCCGCATCATCGACTTCGAGCGCTTCGCTGGCGTCGCGAAGAAGATCGGGGCCATCTTCATGGTGGACATGGCCCACATCGCCGGCCTCGTCGCAACGGGTGCGCACCCCTCGCCCGTGCCGTGGGCCGATGTCGTCACCTCGACCTCCCACAAGACGCTCCGCGGGCCGCGCAGCGGCTTCATCCTCTGCAAGTCCGAGCACGCGGCGGTCGTCGACAAGGCCGTGTTCCCGGGCCTGCAGGGCGGCCCCCTCGAGCACATCATCGCCGCGAAGGCCGTCGCTTTCGGTGAGGCGATGCAGCCGTCGTTCACGACCTACATCGACCAGGTCGTCGTGAACGCGCGCGTGATGGGCGAGGCGATGGTCGAGAAGGGGCTGCGTCTCGTCTCCGGCGGCACCGACAACCACCTCATGCTCGTCGATCTCCAGGCGGCGGGCATCACCGGCAAGGACGCCGAGAAGCTGCTCCAGAGCGTCGACATCACAGTCAACAAGAACGCCATCCCGAACGACCCGACGTCGCCGTTCGTGACGAGCGGGATCCGCGTCGGTTCGCCGGCGATCACGACGCGCGGCTTCGACTCCGGCGACGCGCGGCTGGTCGGCGAGCTCATCGGCCGCGCGATCTTCGGCCGCGACAACGAGGCCGAGCTCGACCGCGTGCGCGCCGACGTCAAGAAGCTGCTCGACGCACACCCGCTGTACCCGGAGCTGTAGGGTCCGCAACCAGGAGGCGGCCGCAGCAGGCGGCCCGCGAGGAGATGAGATGCAGTACGCGCCGAACGTGACCGTTGTGGATCACCCGCTGGTGCAGCACAAGCTCTCCGTTCTTCGGGACATCCGCACGGGCCCGAAGGAGTTCCGGGAGCTCGTGAGCGAACTCGCGCAGCTCATGGCCTATGAGGCCACGCGTGAGTTCCAGCTCGCTGAGTCCACGGTGATGACGCCGATCTGCGAGACCACGACCAAGGTGCTCGCCGGCAAGAAGGTCGCGATCGTGCCGATCCTGCGCGCCGGCCTCGGAATGGTCGACGGCATACTGTCGCTCATCCCGGCGGCCAAGATCGGGCACATCGGCCTCTACCGCGACCCTGAGACGCTGAAGCCGGTCGAGTACTACTGCAAGCTCCCCGAGGATATCGGCGAGCGCGACATCATGATCGTCGACCCGATGCTCGCCACCGGCGGTTCCGCGGCAGCCGCGATCGAGTTCCTGCGCGAGCGCGGCGCCCGCTCCATCCGCCTGCTCTCGATCATCGCGGCCCCCGAGGGAATCGAGGCCGTCATGAAGGCTGACGGGGATGTGCAGGTCTATGTCTGCTCCGTCGACAGCCATCTGAACGACCACGGCTACATCGTTCCCGGTCTCGGTGACGCAGGCGACCGCCTGTTCGGCACCCTCTAGGCGGGGCGGCGCAGACAGATGGACCGCCCCAGCTGGGACGACTACTTCATGACGATCACGCGGCAGGTGGCCACGAGGTCGACCTGCCTGCGCCGCCATTGCGGTGCCGTCATCGTCAAGGACCGGCGGATGCTCGCCACCGGCTACAACGGGACGCCCAAGGGGCTGCGGCACTGCGAGGAGGTCGGGTGCCTGCGCGAGCAGCGCGGCATCGCATCCGGCTCGCATCACGAGCTCTGCCGCGGGATCCACGCAGAGCAGAACGCGGTCGTGCAAGCCGCGCTCTACGGCGTGGCCATCGACGGAGCGACCATCTACACGACGCACCAGCCGTGCGTGCTGTGCGCCAAGATCATCATCAACTCAGGGATCGTCGAGATCGTCTACGCCGACGCCTACCCGGATCCGCTCTCCGAGGAGATGCTCGACGAGTCGGGCGTGGCGCGCCGCTTGTTCGTTCCGGCCGGCGCGTAGCGCACTGCGAGGCCCATTCCCCGTGACCCTCAACATCCTCCTGCTGCTCGTGGTCGCGACCGGCGTCGCCCTTGCTGTCGTGCCCGTGGTCCGCGCGCTGAGTCTGCGGGCCGAGCTCGTCGACCAGCCCGGCGGGCGCAAGGTCCACACGATGGCGGTGCCGCGGTTGGGCGGCATCGGGATCGTCTCCGGTATTGCGGCTGCGCTGCTCGTCGAGACGGCGGGGGAGCTGTTCTGGGGTTGGCCCCATGTCCTGCTCAGCGGTGACGGCCAGGTTCTGGGCACCGTGCTCGGCATCGCGGTGATCTTTGCGGTGGGGCTCGTCGACGACGTGCGCGGCATGAAGGCGGGCGTGAAGCTCGGCGGACAGATCCTCGCCGCGCTCTTCCCGGTCATGCTCGGGCTGCGCATCGAGTTCTTCGGCAACCCCTTCGGCGAGGGGACCATCCCGCTCGGGTGGTGGAGCTACCCGCTCACCGTCATATGGCTCGTCGCGTTCGCCAACGTCTTCAACCTCATCGACGGCCTCGATGGGCTTGCGGGTGGTGTCGCGGCGATCTCCGGCGCGAGCTTCCTCGCACTGGCGATCGTGATGCACCAGTCGATCGCGGCGATACTCGCCGTGGCGCTCATCGGCGGCTGTCTCGGGTTCCTTCGCTACAACTTCAACCCCGCCTCGATCTACATGGGGGACTCAGGCTCGCTCTCGATCGGCTTCGTGCTCGGGTGCGTCTCCCTCACCGGCGTGATGAAGTCGGCCGCGGCCATCTCGCTGCTGGCGCCGCTGCTCATCATCGGCGTGCCGGTCTTCGACACGGCGAGCGCGATCCTGCGCCGCTCTCTGCATGGTCGCCCCATCCATGAGGCCGACAACGGTCACATCCACCACCGCCTGCTGCACCGCGGCTTCAGCGTCCGCCAGACGGTTCTCGTGATCTACGCATGGGCGGGCATGCTCGCACTCGGCGGCTTTGCGATGCGTCCCGAGGTGCTCCCGGCGTGGGCGAGGGCCGTCGTGCTCATCGTCATGGTCGGACTCTCGGCCGGCATGGCGTACTGGCTTGGGCTTCTCACGCCGGCTCGCATCCACGGCGACGATGTGGAGTCGCGGACCCGCAGCAAGCGCTGAGGCCCGCCCTCGCGTGCGCGCCCGCGCGCGCGTCCTGCACGCGCCTTGCGCCCTTGCTCCTATGGTGTACGATGTCTGCGCTTTGGGAGACACCCCCGGGTCTTCGAAGGCGACTTCACTGGCACAGCCGGCGTGCGACCACACGCCGCTGCGCGCCGCTTGTGGCGCTCAGGCCGGTCACGTCCGCCCAGATCCCGGGAATGACGCTCCCACCGGGGACGAGCAGTGACGTGAAAGGACCGGGACACACGCGCTTGAGTGCCGCCGCGCCCATCCTCGCCTTTGCCGCTCAGCCGTACGTGGCTGCAGTGGTTGGCGCCGCCGTGGGGGTCGGAGCGCTCGCGCTGACCGCACTGGGTGTCCGCCAGTTCACTCCTGAGACGCTCGAGTTGGGGATGGCACGCGCCGTCGTGCTCATGGTGCTCGGGCTGGTCATGGCCTTCGTCGGGCTGCTGCTCTACTACGTGTTCGTTCGCGCGGGACTGGTGGCGTTCGGCTTGGGGCTCGTGGCCGGGTTCACCGTCCCCGCGTTGATAGCGCTCTTCCGCACGTCAGGCATCACGAAGCCGTCGGTCGCAAGGAGGTAGTCGGAACCCGTGGAACTGGGCGAGAAGATTCAGGAACTGCTGCATGAGTTGCAGCCGTTCGCGGTCGTGGGGAACAACACCGGCAAGACGTCGCTCATTCTGACGAACTACATGGTGTTCCTCATGATCGCGATCGCACTCACGATCGCGTTCTTCGTGATCGCCTCCCGGAAGATGGCGCTGGTGCCCAAGGGCGTCGGCAATATCGCCGAGTGGGGCGTCGAGTTCGTCCGCAACAACATCGTGCTCGACGTCATGGGCTCGGAGGGTGTGAAGTACCTCCCGTTCATCGTGACCGTCTTCTTCGCGGTGCTGTTCAACAACTTCCTCGGACTCATCCCCGGCCTCAAGCCGGGCACGGGGACCCTGGGCACCACGTTCGCGTGGGGCATCATGGTGTTCGTCGTGTACAACTGGGTCGGTGTGAAGAAGCACGGCCTCGGCGCGTACATGAAGAGCTTCCTGCCTTCGGGCACGCCGTGGTGGCTCGTGTGGCTGATCTACCCGCTCGAGGTCATCAGCCACTTCCTGCGGCCGTTCACGCTGGGTGTTCGTCTCTACGCCAACATGTACGCCGGCCACATCGTGCTCGGCATCTTCGGCATCTTCGTCGTGATGGCGGCCACGGCACTCTCGCCGCTGTCCGCGATCGTCGGCAGTCTGTCGCTCGTGATGCAGATCATCATGTACGCCTTCGAGGTCTTCGTGGCCTTCATCCAGGCGTACGTCTTCGCGATCCTCACGACGGTGTACCTGAACGGCGCGCTGCACACGCACTAGCTCTTGGGTTCAACCGCCGGCATGAAGCCGGTGTTGCGTTTGAAAACGTAGGCAGGGTAGTGACCGGGCCGTACTCGGATCGGACCTGGTCGAATTCGAAGGAGGAACTGTGATCGGTTCTCTGAGCGTTCTGGGCGCGGGCCTCGCGTTCGGTCTTGGCGCCATCGGCCCTGGCATCGGCGTCGGCTTCGTCGCCGGCAAGGCGATCGAGGGCATGGCTCGCCAGCCCGAAATGGCCGGCCGTATCCAGACCACCATGTTCATCGGTATGGCACTCGCCGAGGCCATCGCACTTCTCGGCTTCGTTCTCGCCTTCGTCCTGTTCGGCGTCAAGTAGCCAACGAGCCCTTCTGTTGGCGACGCCCACAGGGAAGGAGTGCTAGATGGAAGCGATCATCCCCTACACCTCCGAGCTTCTGGTCTCGCTCGTCTCGTTCGCCGTGCTCTTCATCGCTCTGTGGAAGTTCGCGCTTCCGCCGATCACGAAGATGCTCGACGATCGCGCCGAGAAGATCCGCGAGTCTCTGGAGAAGGCGGAGGAGACCCGCGTCGAGGCTGAGCGTCTTCTCGACGAGTACAAGGCGCAGCTCGCTGAGGCGCGCCAGGAATCGAACCGCGTCATCGAGCAGGGCCGCAAGGTCGCTGACACGATGAAGGACGAGATCATCGCGAAGGCGAACGAGGAGCGCGAGTCGCTGCTCGTCCGTGCCCGCGAGGAGATCCAGGGCGAGAAGCGTGCGGCCATGGCCGAGCTTCAGGCTCAGATCGCCGACCTCTCCGTCGCCGTGGCCGGCCGCATCATCGGCACGTCGCTCTCCGCCGCGGACCACAAGGCCCTGATCGAGAAGTACGTCGCAGAGGTGGGAAGCCTCGATGAGAACTAGCGACGTGGCTTCGGCCTACGCGCGCACCCTGTTCGAGCTGGCGACACTGGCCGGGTCGGTCGACGAGACCGATGTCAGCCTGAGCACTGTCGTCGCCGCGGTCCGTGGCGAGCTCGAGCTGCGTGAGGCGCTCACCGACACCTCGGTGCCGGTCGAGGCCAAGCGCGCCGTGCTGCGCGAGATCTTCGGCGCCAGCGTCACCGCGGAAACGCTCGCGATCGTCACGCTGCTGGTGGAGCGCGGTCACACCGCCCTCCTGAGCGACGTCGCGCGCTCCTACGGCGAGGTCGCCGAGAAGGAGCGGGGCATCGTGGCTGTTTCCGTCACGACGGCCGTGCCGCTCGACGACGCGCTGCGCGCGTCTCTGACAGAAAAGCTCGCCGCCTCGCTCGGCCGTCCGGTCTCGCTCCGCGAGACGGTGGATGGGTCGATCGTGGGCGGCGTCGTCATCAAGGTCGCCGGCCGCGTGCTCGACGGTAGCGTCGCGTCGCAGCTCGATAGCGTGCGCCGCGCGCTCGCGACCACCTCGGGAGGTGAGGCGTAAGTGGCGGACATCACCGCGAACAGCATCAGCGAGGCTTTGAAGCGACAGCTCGCGTCCTTCGAAGCGTCGCTCGACGTCCGCGACATCGGCACGGTCATCGCCCTGGGCGACGGCATTGCTCACGTCGACGGGCTGAAGGGCGCGATGGCTGGTGAGCTCCTCGAGTTCGTGGGCGAGGGCGGACACACCGTCATGGGCATGGCGCTCAACCTCGACGAGAACGAGGTCGGTGCCGTACTCCTGGGCGAGACCTCGCTCATCAAGGAGAACGACACGGTCCGTACGACCGGCCACGTCGTCCAGGTTCCGTCGGGCAAGGGCTTCCTCGGTCGCGTCGTGAACCCGCTCGGTGAGCCGATGGACGGCAAGGGCGCCATCACCCCGGAGGGCACCCGCCCGCTGGAGTTCAAGGCCCCGGGCGTCATCGAGCGCCAGCACGTGCACGAGCCGATGCAGACCGGCATCATGGCGATCGATGCGATGATCCCTGTCGGCCGCGGTCAGCGCGAGCTGATCATCGGCGACCGCCAGACCGGCAAGACGGCCGTCGCGGTCGACACGATCATCAACCAGAAGGGCAAGGGCGTCATCTGCATCTACGTCGCGATCGGTCAGAAGGCCTCGACCGTAGCGACCGTCGTGCAGACGCTCGAGGCGTACGGCGCGATGGACTACACCATCATCGTCGCCGCCAACGCTTCCGACCCCGCGCCCGTGCAGTACATCGCCCCGATGGCCGGTGCTGCCATGGGCGAGTACTTCATGTACAACGGCGAGGACGGCAAGCCCGCGAGCAAGGGCAATCCCGGTCGCGCGGTCCTGTGCATCTACGACGACCTCTCCAAGCAGGCTGTCGCGTACCGCCAGATGTCGCTCACGCTGCGTCGCCCGCCGGGCCGCGAGGCATACCCGGGCGACGTCTTCTACCTGCACAGCCGCCTGCTCGAGCGCGCGGTGAAGATGAACGACGAACTCGGTGCAGGCTCCATGACCGCCCTGCCGATCATCGAGACGCAGGCCGGCGACGTGTCGGCCTACATCCCGACCAACGTCATCTCCATCACCGACGGGCAGATCTTCCTGCAGACCGACCTGTTCTTCCAGGGCGTCCGTCCGGCAGTCAACGTCGGCATCTCGGTCTCCCGAGTCGGCGGTGACGCGCAGATCAAGGCGATGAAGCAGGTTGCGGGTAGTCTGCGCCTCGACCTCGCGTCATACCGCGAGCTTGCCGCCTTCGCGCAGTTCGGGTCCGACCTCGACAAGGCCACGCAGAACACGCTCAGCCGCGGCGCACGCCTCGTCGAGCTGCTGAAGCAGGGCCGGTACGTCCCGATGGCGGTCGAGAAGCAGGTCATGGCGATCTTCGCGGGTACGAAGGGCTACCTCGACAAGGTCGAGGTCGCCGACGTGCTCAAGTTCCGCGACGACTTCCTCGCCTTCGTGGAGAGCGCCTACCCGGAGATCGGCTCCACCATCGCGACGGAGAAGGTCATCTCTCCCGAGACCGAGACCAAGCTGCGCGCGGCGCTGGACGACTTCACCGCCGGGCTGCAGGCCTAGGGCGGGACGAGGAAGAAATGGCCAACCTTCGCGACATCCAGAAGCGGATCACCTCGACGCACTCCACGCGTCAGATCACGCGCACCATGGAGATGGTCGCGACCGCCAAGATCCGCAAGGCCCAGGACCGCATCGAGTCGGCGCGTCCCTACGCGCTCGCGATGATGGAGGTCCTCGGCAACGTCGCCCGCTTCGTGCAGGGCGCCTCGCACCCGCTCCTGGAGGAGCACGAGACGCATGCGCGCGCGGTCGTCATCGCCGTCGCCTCGGACCGCGGCCTCTGTGGTGCGTTCAACAGCAACATCCTCCGTCTCGCCGAGAGCATCGTGCGCGACGAGAGGGACAAGGGTGCGGTGACGGACGTCATCGCCGTCGGCAAGAAGGCCATCGGCTACTTCCGCTATCGCGGCGTGGAGCCCATCGCCTCGTATCGCGACATCTCCGACAAGCCGACCATCGCCGACGCACGCTCCATCGCGACGCGCGTGATCGACGGGTATGTCGCAGGCGAGATCGACTCCGTGAGAGTGGTATTCAACCGGTTCAAGAACGTTGCCGATCAGGTGCCGGAGATCCACGACCTGCTCCCGATCAAGCCGGAGATCGTCAAGGCTACCGCCGACGAGCTGAAGATCAACCCGGAGTACATGTTCGAGCCGTCTCCCTCCTCCGTGCTGGAGCGGCTGCTGCCGACCTACGTCGAGACGCTGATCTACCGCGCGCTCCTCGAGTCGGCGGCGTCCGAGCAGGGTGCGCGCCGTCGCGCGATGAAGTCGGCGACGGACAACGCCGGTGAAATGATCACCACGCTCACGCGCACGTACAACCGCGCCCGTCAGGCGGCGATCACGAACGAGATCGCCGAGATCGTCGGCGGCGCCGCGGCGCTCGAGGAGAAGTAGATGGCAGTCAATGAGAAGGAAGCGCCCATGAATACCGGACGCATCGTCCGGGTCATCGGCCCGGTCTTGGACGTCGAGTTCGGACCGGAGACCATGCCCGCGATCTACAACGCGCTCAAGGTGAAGACCGACTCGCCCATCGGGCCCATCGACGTCACCGCCGAGGTCGAGCAGCACCTTGAGGGCAATATCGTCCGCGCGATCGCCATGTCGTCCACCGACGGCATCCAGCGCGGAATGGAAGCGGTCGATACCGGCAGCGCGATGATGATGCCGGTCGGCCCCTCCACGCTCGGCCGTATCTGGAACGTGCTGGGCCAGCCCGTCGACGGCGGCGAGATGCCGGAAGTCGAGGAGTACTACCCGATCCACCGCGAGGCCCCGGACTACGAGGACCTCGAGCCCACCACCGAGATCTTCGAGACCGGCATCAAGGTCGTCGACCTGCTCGAGCCCTACATCAAGGGTGGCAAGACGGGCCTGTTCGGCGGTGCCGGCGTCGGCAAGACGGTCATCATCATGGAGCTCATCAACAACCTCGCCATGGCGCACGGTGGTACGTCCGTGTTCACCGGCGTTGGTGAGCGCACCCGTGAGGGCACCGACCTCTACCTCGAGATGAGCGAGTCGGGCGTCATCAAGAAGACCTGCCTGGTCTACGGCCAGATGAACGAGCCTCCCGGAGCGCGTCTGCGCGTCGGTCTCGCCGGTCTGACGGCCGCGGAGTACTTCCGCGACAAGGGTCAGGACGTTCTGCTCTTCATCGACAACATCTTCCGCTTCACCCAGGCCGGCTCCGAGGTGTCCGCACTTCTCGGGCGCATGCCGTCCGCCGTCGGCTACCAGCCGACGCTGGCCACCGAGATGGGCGAGCTGCAGGAGCGCATCACCTCCACCCGCCGCGGTTCGATCACGTCCGTCCAGGCGATCTACGTCCCGGCAGACGACCTGACCGACCCGGCCCCGGCCACGGCGTTCACGCACCTCGACGCCACCACCGTTCTGTCGCGCTCGATCGCCGAGCTCGGCCTGTACCCGGCCGTCGACCCGCTGGCTTCGTCGTCACGCGCGCTGTCAGCCGACGTCGTCGGCGAGGATCACTACCGCGTCGCGCGTGCCGTGCAGGAAGTGCTGCAGACCTACAAGGACCTGCAGGACATCATCGCGATCCTCGGCATGGACGAACTGACCGAGCAGCAGAAGCTCGTCGTCGCCCGTGCCCGCAAGATCCAGCAGTTCCTCAGCCAGCCGTTCTTCGTCGCCGAGCAGTTCACCGGCATGAAGGGCGCCTACGTGAAGCTCGAGGACACCATCCGCGGCTTCGACATGATCGTGAAGGGCGAGTGCGATGCGCTGCCGGAGCAGGCGTTCCGCTACGTCGGCGGCATCGAAGAGGCATTCGCGAAGGCCGAGCAGCTGAAGGCGCAGGAATAGCGGTCATGGCACGTACCCTCATTGCGGAGATCGTGACGCCGGAGAAGATCGTCTACACCAACGAGGTGGAGATGGTCGTCGCTCCGACGATCGATGGCGAGATCGGCGTCATGCCGCTCCACGCCCCGCTCGTCGGCGCTCTTCGGGGCGGCGAGGTCCGCGTGAAGTTCGGCGACACGACGGAGTGGTTCGCGGTCTCCGGCGGCTACATCCAGGTGCACGAGGACAAGGTCATCATCTTGGCCGACGACGCCGAGATCGCGTCGCAGATCGACGTCGAGCGTGCGCGTCAGGCGAAGGCCCTGGCCGAGCAGCGCATCGCGGAGCTTGGTGGCGCGAGCGAAGAGCTCGACGCGCTCGAGCGAGACCTGCGCTGGGCCGAGGTCCGCATCAGCGTCGGGACCGCCCACTAGGGGCGTTCCACGGCGTTCGCAGCCAGCTTCAGGGGCCCGGTGGCGGCAACGCCTCCGGGCCCTTCGCTGGCTTCTTCCGAAGGTGCGAGTGTGTGGCAACGGTTGCGTCACGACCGGGCACGGTGACTGTGCGCGAGGCCCCTGCTTCGCTACGCTTGCATCGTCACCGGGCAGGAACAGGTGATCGACGCGGCATGCAGGCCCCCGCCGCGCACGCCCAAAGACAACAAAGGGATCCATGTGGAAGCGATCGTCGTAGAGGGTGGCCGCCCGCTCGCAGGCACGGTGCGGGTGGGGGGCGCGAAGAACTCAGCCCTCAAGCTCATGGCCGCCGCGCTCCTCGCGCCTGGCGTGAGCGTGCTCCACAACGTGCCCGACATCAGTGACGTCGGTGTCATGGCCGAGGTGCTCGAGCGCCTCGGCGCACACGTCACGCGCGACGGGCACACGCTCACCATCGACGCCACCGAGCTCACCTCCTACGAGGCGCCGTACGACCTCGTCGTGCGCATGCGTGCCTCGACCTCCGTGCTCGGGGCGCTCGTCGGGCGCCTCGGTCGCGCGCACGTGGCGATGCCGGGCGGATGCAACATCGGCTCGCGCAAGGTCGACCTGCACATCACCGGGCTCACGCAGTTGGGCGTGACCGTGTCCACGGAGCACGGCTATATCGACGCCACCGGTCCGGCCGCCGGCGCTGACGTGATGCTCGAGTTCCCCAGCGTCGGGGCTACCGAGAACCTGCTCATGGCCTCCGTGCGCGCGAGCGGCACCACGGTGATCGACAACGCTGCGCGCGAGCCGGAGATCGTCGATCTCGCGGTCTTCCTGAGGGCGATGGGCGCGTCGATCACGGGAGCGGGCACATCGACGATCACCGTCGAGGGCGTCTCGGCCCTGCACCCCGCGGAGCACAGCGTGGTCGGCGATCGCATCGAGGCGGGCACGTTCCTCATAGCGGGCGCGCTCGACTCGGGCCCGGTCACGGTGGCGGGATTCGACCCCTCGCACCTCGACATCGTCCTGCAGAAACTTCGGCAGGCCGGCTGCACGCTCGAGGTGGGCGCGGACGAGGTCACCATCTCGCGGGCCGGCTCCGTCCATCCGGTCGACATCCAGACGCTTCCATACCCCGGCTTCCCGACGGACCTTCAGGCGCCCTTCATGGCGCTGCTGGCGCTCGCCGACGGGGGTTCGGTCATCACCGAGAACGTCTTCGAGAACCGCTTCATCTTCGCCGACGAGGTGGGCCGCATGGGTGCGGACATCCGCATCGACGGGCACTACGCGCTCATCAGAGGTGTCGAGGCGTTCTCGGGCGCGCCGGTTCGCAGCCCCGATCTTCGGGGTGGCGCCGCACTCGTGCTCGCTGGCCTGGTCGCTGAGGGACGCACGGTCGTGACCGACATCCACCACATCGATCGCGGCTACGAGGACCTGGTGGGCAAACTCCGCGCGCTCGGCGCGGAGGTTCGCCGGCTCGACCTTTCCGGACCCGAAGCCGCCTGAGCGGCCGACCGCTCGCTTCGAACCCATAGGAGGAGACGCGCATGCTCGATCGCGAAGAGATCAAGGCCATCATCCCGCACCGGGCGCCGTTCCTGCTCGTCGACCGCATCTCGGAGTTCGAGCCCGGCGTGCGCGCGCTCGGCGAACTCGACGTCACCGCCGACATGTTCTGGGTTCCGGGGCACTTCCCGGACTACGCCGTCATGCCGGGCGTGCTGATCGTCGAGGCCTGCGCGCAGGTCGGAGCCGTGGCGCTCCTGTCGTTGCCCGAGAACAAGGGCCGCATCGCCTTCTTCGCCGGGATCGACAAGGTCCGTTTCAAGCGCCAGGTCCGCCCTGGCGAGACCCTGCGCATGGAGTGCGAGATCACGAAGCGCCGCGGGCCGATCGGTTTCGGCACGGCGAAGGCGTGGGTGGGCGAGGAGCTCGCCTGTTCGGGCGAGCTCATGTTCGCGATCGGGGACTGAGCCGGGTCCCGGGCGCGCCCGGACCGACGGTCCTCTGCCCGTTTCTACAAGTCCGTAACGCGTCGGCTGTGCCGATCGCGGTGCCGTATACTGACTATTCGACCACCCACGCGAGACCGGGCTGAAGTTCCCGTTTCTGGCTCGCCCGTCGAGAGGTTCGCATGCACGACGACACCAAACGGCCGCGGCGCTCCGAGCGCCGTCGCCCGGCGCCAAGACGCCGCTCTGCACAGGACATCAGCTCGCTGGGTCCCTCCACGACCTCCGCCGAGTCTCCGCGGCAGACGGCCCGCCGGCGCACGCGTGCCGAGAAGGTCGTGAGTCCCGAGGCAATCCGCCGTCGCCGCCGTCGCCTGATGACGACCATCGCGGTCGTCGCCGCAGTGGTCATCTTGGGCTCGGTCATCGGCGCGTTCGCCTATATCCGCAATGTGGGCGACAAGATCAACGCCGTCTTCAACAAGAGCCCGGAGCTCGCCGCGCTGCTCCAGCAGAACCAGCCGTCGACGCCCGCCGAGCCGTTCTACATGGTGCTCATGGGATCCGACACGCGCACCGGGGAGACCCAGCAGCGCTCGGACTCGCTCATGATCGCGCGCGTGGACCCGGTCAAGAAGAAGATCCAGCTCATCTCGATCCCGCGTGACTCTCGCGTGAACATCCCCGGGCATGGGACCACGAAGATCAATGCCGCCGCCGCGTACGGGGGTCCCACGCTGGTCATCAAGACCGTGCATGAGCTCACCGGCCTGCCGATCAGCCACTACGTGAACATCAACTTCCGCGGATTCCGCGACGTCGTCGACGCGATCGGTGGCGTGTGGGTCAACGTCGACCGTGACATCTACGACACGCAGGCGTCCGCGTTCGGCAAGAAGTACGCGACGCTCAAGAAGGGCTATCAGAAGCTGGACGGCGCCCACGCGCTCACCTTCGCCCGTACGCGCCACTTCTACGCTGCAGGCGACTACCAGCGCGTGAAGAACCAGCAGACGCTCGTCAAGGCGATCGCCAGCCAAGCCCTCTCGATGTCGAACGTCTTCAAGGCCTCGGCGGTCATCGACGCGGTCGCCGACAACCTCGATACCGACTTCACGCCGGCCCAGCTCGCCGACCTGGCGCTGCAGTTCAAGGGGATGGACTCCAAGAACATCGAGTCCGCCACCGCGCCGAGCGCGCCGAAGTACATCGATGGCGTGTCCTATGTCGTCCTCGACGACGCTGCTTTCCGCGACATGATCGCCCGCATGAAGAAGGGCCAGGCTCTGGAGCCGGCGACAGGCTCGACCGAGCCGACCGTCACGGTGAAGCCGTCATCCTTCGACGTCACCGTTCGCAACGGCGCGGGAGTCTCCGGGCTCGGCAAGCAGTGCGCCGACTACTTGACTGCCAAGGGCTTCCAGATCAAGGGGACCCCGGGGAATATGAACCAGTACGTCTACGGGCGCACGCTCATCGTGTACCAGAAGGGCCACGAGAACGAAGCGAACTTCACGCGCGAGACGCTCGGCTTCGGCGACGTGATCCCCTCGGCAGGCATGTACTCGTTCAAGACTGACGTCATGGTCGTCATCGGCAAGGACTGGAAGAACCCGGCGACGAACTCGGCACAGAAGTAGTGTCCGCGATTCGTCTGCGAGCCGCGTGATGACTGCCCGATCCGGAGGACCGCGCGCCCTTCAATAGCGTCACGTTCCTCTTCGCGTTTCTGCCGATGGCGATAGGCCTCTACTTCATCGCGCCGGGCCGTCGTCTTCGGAACGGTGTCCTGCTCGTCGCGAGCGCGGTCTTCTACGCATTCGGCGGGTTGGACTCACCGGGGGTTCTTGGCGGATCGGTGGCAGTGAACTACGGGTGTGGCCGTGCGATCGACACGATCCGCGGGCTACCGGCCGCTTGACGCGAGCGAACTGAACGAGATCACGCTGCCGAATCCCTTCGTCGGGTCCCTCAACCGAAAGACCGGCATGGCCTTCCCACAGACGGAGAAGGTCACGATCGCCACACCCAAGGTCCAGATCCCGCACACGAGGGTCGCCGACAGGATCACGCCACACGACCTGTTCCGCGCGCATCCCGCCGGGACGCCGGTGGCATACGGGGTCTACGATCAGGGGGACAAGGCCGAGATCGTCATCGACACCAACCGGCCTAGGCTGCCCTCGCTTCTGCTCGTCGGCGACTCGTACGCGAACGCCATCGAGACGCTGGCCTGGACCGGTTTCGACCAGAGCCGCTACCTCGACCTGCGGCACTACACGAAGATGTCGCTGTACGAGTACGTCGCGACGTATCGCCCGGACGACGTGGTCATTCTTGTGAGGGACGAGCGCTACCTCTACCGCTACGGCAACGGCCTGTTCTCGGGGAGCTCCGCGGGCGGGGGAACGGACGAGTAGCACGCCGCGCGGTCCGTGTGCCGTTGCGGGGTGGCAGAACGGGCGCCCATGCGGCACAGTGGGTCTCGCAAGCGGAACCTGCGGTGCGTGGCGACACGGGGGAGGGGGCATGCGGATGCGGCGCTTGATATCCTTCGTCGTCGCCCTCGTGCTCGCCGCCTCCTTTCCGGCCGCTCCGGCGGGGGCCTGGCGCAACGGGGGGGATTCCGGCAATGGCTATGGCACGCATGATTGGGTGCTCGACGAAGCCATCCGTCTTGCCGGCACCGACGGTGCTTGGATCGACCGTGATGTCGCTCTCCTTGCCACCGACGACCCGGACTCGGAGGGGACCAGCAAGAGACTTCACGTGTTCTATGAACGCGGCATCTACGGCGGCGCTCCAACGATGGTGACCGACCTCTACTACGAAGCGGTCGAGGCCTACCGCACGGGCGACAGGGAACGTGCCAGCCGTGCGATCGGAACGATGTCGCACTACTACTCGGACGTGACGAACCCCTTCCACGCGGCCGCTGCCGCGGCGCGTTCGCCACTCCACAACGCATACGAAATGGCTGTCGAGGACCTGACGAGCGAGCCGGGTGTCAATCGCGATTGGGTCACCAGCTCCACAGCCACCTCCACCGCTGACGTTCGTCTGATGACGGTGAGGGTCGCCGCACTCTCGCGCCGCTTCTATCCGGCGCTCCTTGCCTCGTTCAGCGCCTCCGGAACCATCGAAACAACGCTCCCTGTCGTCCACGATCTGACCGTCCGCATGCTCGACAGGGCTTGCGCCGATCTGGCGGCCGTCATCGCATCGGTGCCCGGGGGCGGGAAGATCGCGGGCCCTCCGGCGCGCATGCGCGCCGACATGTCGCGTCACACGGTCTCGTGGGGTTCGACCCCGTGTGCGCGCATGACCTGCCTTGACGCGTCGGGCACACCCATCTCAGGGGTCGCGGTGGTGTTCTCCTGGCCCACAGACACTGGCGCTGTCTCGGTCGTGCGCTACACGGATCCGCACGGCGTGGCCCGCTGCTGGAAGACGATCGGGCGTGATCCTCTGAACGCCAAGATGCGGGTGACGGCGATCGCCTCAGCAAGCGGGACTTCGACGACAGCCGCGACCTGGTACACCGCTGGAGACATGCTGGCAACCGGCTCGGCGGGCCTTCGCACGACGCTCTCGAGCTACCACCCGAGACGCGGCTCCGTCGTGATCGCGCGGGCATACGCGCGCGACGCGTCGGGAGGACCTGTCGAGGGCCTGAACGTGACGTTCTCGTGGAAGTACCGCACCAAGACCGTGACCGCCGAGGCGGTCACGGACGCGTCGGGTGTCGCGCGTTGCGCACGCAACATCGGTGCAGCGACCCGCGGGTACCGCGTCAGGGTGGGCGCACAGGTTGTCTCGGGCCCGGTGCGCTGTGCGTCCACGTCGTTCGTGCCGCGCTAGCACAGGCGTTTCGCGCTCAGTTCCTCAGGCCGAAGACTGCCCTTGCCGTGCGCAACTTCGCTTGGACTCTCGAGAATGCCCAAGCGGGATCGAGCTTGGCGATCGTCAATACCAGCGCGGGCGCGGGTCCAGGGACGTGTGCACGGGTTGGCCACAGGCCACGCCAACGGAAGACGGTCGGGAGCTTGACCGGCACGGGGACCGACAGGACGCGCCAGTCTGTCCCCTCGCGCCGCTCCAGGACGACGTCCCACGTGCCGACCTCCAGCGGGTGGCCTCCGTCGGCCGACCCGAGCGGGAGACGGGCGGTGAAGTGTCCATCCACCACCTCGATGGCGTGCCGGTGTTCCCCTCCCTCGCGCCGAAGCAGTGTCAGCGCCAGCGAAGAGGGCTCGACGAAGGAAGGGTCGCAGCGGCCCGATATCTCAAGGACGGACGAGTCGTCGTGTGACCACGCGGCGGATGAGACCACGAGCGGGCTCTCGTCCCCAGGGGCGACGGGATCAGCGTCGGCCTGGCGAACGAACACATCGCTGAACTCACGGGTCTCCTCGCGGACCTTGCACGACACGCTGCCGATCCAAACCTCACGCGCGACACCTTCGGACGAGACACGTGTGTAGAGATCCCACCAGCCCGGAGGAAGAGGCTCACCTGCTGCCGCGGTGGCGGGATCGAGGAGTGCTTCGAATCCGGCATTCGCGCGCGGGATCTTGCGGTTCCACTCTTCTGTGCTCAGGCCATCTCTCGGGCGAAGCGCGGCGGGTGCCGCGTACTCCGCTCCGCCACCCCTCCGCCGAAGCGCAAGCTCGGTCCGCATGCCGACCGTGTCGAGCAGGTCAACGTATGCGTAGCCGGTGAGTCGCACCGCATTGTCTTCCCATGTCAGGCCGTCGACATGGCAGTGAGCCCTCAGCTTGCGCGTGACCTCGTAGCAGGAATCTGGGACGGCGTACTTGGGATCGCGGAAGTACGGGTAGTCAGCGTACACGCGGTTGCCCTCGACGATCAGGCCCCAATTCCTTGTCGGTGGCCACTCGGGGAAGAGCGCCACGACGTCCGGCAGCATGCCTCTGCGCACGAGGTTGAGCGCGACCCGGTGCAGGGGGGAGAGCGTGTACGCGATCGGCTTCGTGTACCACCGGTCGACCCAACCCTTGATGGTCTGGAACGCGGCGCGCTGCTCGTCAGGGTCAGGCTCCGCGGCCATTCGCGGAAGGATGTTGATGACCTCGAGCTGGAAGACCCTTGTCATCAGATAGTCGCGATCGCGGCCCGGGCCGACGTAGCGCTCGATCATGCTCAAGAGCCGCGTCGGCGTGGCCAGGCGCGACGTGACGTGGCTCACGCGCTTGGTGAAGTTGTTCCCGTCGTCGCGGTAGGTGACATACACGCAGTCGTAGTCCGCGACGATCGAGATTCCGGATGCATTGAGGTAGCACTCGGTCACGAACGGCATGTCCTCGCCCCAAGGCAGGTCAGTGGCGAATCTGAGGCCGAGAGTCTGGAGGAAGGAGTGACGGAAGAGCTTCATCGGGTTGAGCGACCAGTACACGCGGGACTTGAAGACGCTTGTCCGCGGCCGATTCACGCGGAAGATCGATCGGGGTGCCTTCCGGCCGCCGACTCCCACGATGCGGCCCAGGACGACGTCCGACGAATTCGTGTCCGCGGCGGCGACCATCCGCTCGAGCGCCTCGACGCCGAGGTAGTCGTCGGCATCGAGGAAGAAGATGTAGCGGCCTGTGGCCATGCCGAGACCAACGTTGCGCGGATGCGCTGGGCTGCCGGAGTTCTCCTGGTGAACGACGCGCATGGTCGGGCACTCGGCGGCCAGGCGGTCGAGCTCGGCTCCCGTCCCGTCGTTCGATCCATCATCGATGGCGACGATCTCGATCCGGTCGATACCGAGCGTCTGCGCGAAGACCGAGGAGATTGCGCGCGTCACGTACGGCATCGCGTCGAACGCCGCGACGATGACTGTGACGTCGGGTTCCACCGATCGGTCACGCCCGGAAGCGCGCCTCACAGGCCACCCGCCGCACTCGTTGCCCCGGTGCTCGAATACGCGCGGGCGAGCGCGTCCGTGAGCGTGCCTGAGAACTCAACACGGTCGCCATTGACCGCGATCACGCTGACGAGTTGTGTGAGGGCGTTCTTCTGAGCCTGCAAGAAGACAGGCTGTATGTACGCGACGCTGTTCTCCACCGGCACGACCAGCATGCTGCCGAAGAGCACGGAGTTGCCGGGCTGACTCCACAAGGTGAGCTGCTGTGAGATCCGGGGGTCTTGGTTGATCCGCGCACTGATGTTGCGCGGGCCGAGCGTGATGCGGGACTTGGGGAGCAGATAGACGGTACGTGCTCCATACGATCCGGGGTCACACGCGGTGGCCATCCAACCCACGAGGTTATCCCTGTTGGGCAGCGAGAACGGCTCGAGCAGGTACATCGCCTTGCCGGCGCGGGCTCCGGATGCGTCCGGCAGGTCCAGCATCAGATATGAAGGCTGGAGCGGATTGCCCGACGCATCCTTCGGGAAGTCCCAGAGGTCCTCCCGGTTGTAGAAGACCGTTGGGTCGGTCATGTGGTACGCGCGATATGTCTGCGCTTGGGCGAGGAACAGCTTGCGCGGCGCGCGAAGATGCTGCGCCACGGAGGACGGCAGCTGGCTCTCGGGCGTGATGAGCGAGGGGAACACGGATGCCCACGCGTCGCGGATGGGGTCCTTGCCGACAGCGTAGAAAGTCGTCTCGCCGGTGTAGGCATCAACGACCACCTTGACCGAGTTCCGCAGGTAGTTGGTGCCGTCCGGAAGCGGCTGTGAGTTCGGATAGTGGTCCGACGAGGTGTACGCGTCGAGAATCCAGACGATCCGTCCGTCCACGACGGCGGGGTAGGGGCCGTCGTCATATGTCAGCCATGGGGCGAGCTTCGCTGCGCGCTCCTTGATGCCGCGGTACAGAATGATCTTGCTCTCCGGTCTGATGTAGCCCGAGAACAGGAACTGGCTCGAGCCCAGGCGCGCCGTCCATGCGAGGCGCGACAGGAGGGATCCGACTTCGGCACCGCCGGCCGTGTAGCGGGAGGTCGCGTTCTTCTCGCCGGTGGGGTAGTCGAACTCGTCGATGCCCGCATTCACGATCGCGTAACCCGTCATGTCCGGTCCGAAGTAGATCCTCGGCTCGGCTATCGAGAGCGAGGAGGCATCGCCGGTCACCGCGGGCGCGATCCTCGGGGGCACATCTCCAACGAAGAATGTCGGGAAGCCTTGCGTCGTGGTCTGGCTCGCGGAGCTGATGGCGAGGCCGTACCCGTGCGTGTAGACGAGATGCGTGTTGACCCAGGTTCGCGCGTTGGCGGGGAGTCCGCTCGGGTCGATCTGCCGCGCCGAGACGAGCACTTGGCGCAGCTCGCCGCCGATGCGGTACCGATCGAAGTCGATGGCGGACAGCTTGTAGTACGGCCGGATCGTCTGGAGTTGGTTGAAAGCCTGTGCGACCGAGTCCGGTGTCCACACCGTTGCGTCGGACAGCAGGCGCTCGGCGGCGGAAGACGCAGACGCGGAGAGCGATTCGAGGCCGGCGTACTGCACTCCGTCGACCGAAGTCAGGTCGAACGCGGCTCGCGTCATGGCGATGTTGCGGGCGCGGTACGGCTGCTCGAGCGTGGCCTCGTTGGGAGTCGCGACGAACGTCTGGACGGCATACGGCCAGACGCCAGCGAGCAGGATTCCGGCGACGGCCCATGCCGCGGATGCCATGAGGGGCACTCGCCAATCTTGGCGCCCCGCGAAGACGAAGAAGACGACCGCCAAGACCAGGGACAGACCGAGCATGATCCAGTTGGCCGGCAGAGCCGCCGTGATATCCGAGTACGAGGCCCCGAAGATCTGGCCTGCGGGCGAGTAGGAGATGCGCCAGACGGCGATCCAGAAGTTCAGGCCGACGGCGAGCATGAGCAGCCCAGCCAGCGAGAGCAGCGCCTTCTTCAGCTGCCACCAGCGCGCGGGGATCGTGCCGGTGAGCTGCAGGCGGCTCGAAGCGGTGATCGCCGCCACCATGACGAACGACATGATCGTGATCCCGTTGAGCCACTTGTAGAGGAGCTCGAACGCGGGCAACACGAAGACGAAGAACCCGACATCGGCGCCAAATTGGAGATCCTTGACCCCGAATGACGCGTTCGCCACCGCGAGCCTGAAGGTCGTCCAGTACTGCGCCATACCGAGCGCGAGGGCGCCGGAGAGCAGCAGGCAGGCGATTGCGGTCGCACGCGGGAATCGCGGCTTGGGGCTGATGACGCGCCATGCGGCTCGTGCGCTCAGCAGCAGAACGGCGAATCCGGCGACTGCGAACGCGAGCCATACTGCGACCCGCGACAGCCCAGCGACCCAGAACACGTTCTGGCGACCCATGCCGGCATACCACTGGTAGTCGGTCCACACGCTCGCGATCCACGCCAGGATCCCGAGCAGGGCGACCCCGGCGAGCACGCCGGCGACCGCCATCCCTATCTTCCGCGCGAAGCTGACTCTCTTCATCCCACTCCTCTTCCTCAGGCGCCGATTCTAGCATTGGGGGAGGAGCGAATCCGTGCTGCCGACACCATATCGACACCTTCACACTGGGCCTTGGCGGGCACCGGCGGTGCTATCATTCAGGCTCCGATGCGTCCTCGCCGTCGCCGTCCACTCTCCTCGGGGTGTTGCCTCGATGCGCTTCCTGATCGCCGCAGCGACACTCGTCGCCCGCGCTCTGAACACGGTCTTCAAGGCGGTCCTGCCCGTGCGGCACAAGGCCGTCTTCTTGAGCCGCCAATCCGACACGCCATCCAAGGACTTCCTGCTGCTCGCCGAGGAACTTCGGCGACGCGACCCGAACTTGGAAGTCGTCACGCGCTGCCGGACGCTCGGCGAAGGACTGGCCTCGCGCACGGCGTTCACGGCCGCGATGATCGGGCAGATGTATCACTTGGCGACCGCGAAGGTCTGCGTCGTGGACGGATATGTCGTTCCCGTCAGCTTGCTCGATCACCGGGACAGCCTGTTTGTCGTGCAGATGTGGCACGCGCTCGGCGCGATCAAGAAGTTCGGCTATCAGGCGGTAGGGCGGGCCGCTGGGCGGAGTGCGAGCCTCGCCTCGGCGATGAGGATGCACCGCAACTATGACCTCGTGCTGTGCGGCGGGACAGCGACGGTGCCCATCTTCGCCTCGGCGTTCGATGTGGATGAATCGATCGTCAGCCCACTCGGACTGCCGCGGATCGACTATCTGCTCGCGCACAAGGACGACGCGCACCGCGTGCCTGTCCCGCGGGCGATCGTCGAGCTGTGGGAACGCTTCCCCTTCCTCGCAGAGCCCGGGCGCACCACGATCCTCTACGCTCCGACCTTCCGGAAGGGCGCCGAGCCCGACTACGCAAGAGTCCTCGAGCGCTTCTCAGGCGACCGCTTCGCTGTGCTCGTGAAGCCGCATCCTCTCCAGAGCGCGGCGGTCGAGGGCAGCAACGTTGCGAACGTCGGGGGCTATGACGTGTTGGACCTGCTCCCCATCTGCAACGCCGTGATCACCGACTACTCGGCGGTTGCCTTTGAAGCGCTCACGATCGACGTTCCGGTCTACTTCTACGTATCCGACATAGACGCGTATCGCGATGACAACGGCCTCAACATCGATCCGCTCGTCGAGGTCCCGGAGATAGCGTCACGCGACCTCGAGGGGATCGCGCGCCTGATCGAGTCCGGCAGCTTCGCCGGGGCCGCCGCGGAGCGTCTGAGGCAGAGGTACCTGACAGCTGGCGAGGGCGGGTGCACCGGGCGCATCGCGGACGCCATCATGCGGCACACGGGAGGGGCAGTGCGTGGACTCGAATAGTCGAAGAGGATCGCTGCGAACGCTCAGCGGAGCGGCCAAGCGGCTGCTCTCTGCTGCGATGCGGCGAAGCCCGGGGCTGCGGAGAGCCATGCAAAGGGTCCGGCTGTCGAGGAAGAAGTCCTCGTATGCTCGGCTCGTGCGCTCGACCGCTCTTGAGGGCACGACCGTGCTCTTCGAGTCCTATGTGGGTACGGGCTACTCCTGCAGCCCGAAGGCGATCTACCGAGCGATGCTTGCTGACCCACGATATGACGACTACACGTTCATATGGGCGTTGAAGAACCCGGAGGCGTACGCCGCCGAGCCCGATCTCGCCCGCGCGACGCTCGTCTCTTGGGGGACTCCCCAGTACTTCGCGGCGTATGCCCGCTCGAAGCACTGGGTGTGCAACACCGCCGTGCAGCCTGAGGTGACGCCGCGTGAGGACCAGGTGTACCTGCAGACGTGGCACGGCACGCCCCTCAAGAGATTCGGGTGCGACGTCACACCGGCAGGCATGACGTCGCGCCGGGCGGTAGCGGACCGCCTCGAGCGCTGGAGGTCGTCCGCTCGGAAGTTCACGTTCCTGCTGTCCCAGTCGCCGTTCGCGACCGACAAGCTGACGTCTGCGCTCGGCGTGGAAGCCGGCGCGGCCGGTCGCGTTGTTCTTGAGCTGGGCTATCCGCGCAATGACTTCCTCGCCTCCGCCTCAGCGGCGGATGTCGAGCGTCTCAGGCGGCGCCTCGACCTGCCCCGCGACAAGAAGGTCGTGCTCTACGCGCCCACGTGGCGTGATGACCAGCGCGTCGCCGGCGTGGGGTACACGCTCGCACTCGGTCTCGACTTCGAGCGGCTGCATCGCGACCTCGGTGACGACTACGTGGTCCTGTTCCGCGCGCACTTCATGATCGCGGAGGCATTCGACTTCGCCCGATACGGTGGATTCGTACGCGACGTCTCAGGAATCGACGATGTGAACGACCTGTACGTCGTGTCGGACCTGCTCGTCACCGACTATTCGAGTGTTGTCTTCGACTTCGCCAACTTGGAGCGTCCGGTCATCTTCTACATGTATGATCTCGACCGCTACTCCGCGGACCGCGGCGGCTTCTATCTCGACCTCGAGGAGTTGCCCGGTCCGATCGTCCGGACGCAGGACGCGCTCGCCGACGCGGTCCGCTCCGCGGCTACCCCCTCCGGGGACGACCTCTTGCGCTATCGTGCCTTCCGCGAGAGGTTCGCCCCGCTCGATGACGGTCATGCGGCCGAGCGCGTGCTCAGCCGGGTATTCGGAACGAAGGAAGAGCGTTGGCAGAACAGCTGAACTCCGCTGCGAGCGAGCAGCCGCCGGTCGGGCCCCGCATCGAGGCGCGTCCCCCGCGCCAGCGTCGGGGTGTCGTGCGCACGATGAAGTGGTTTGTGAGCCGCGTCGTCATGGCCCTGAGCAAGCGCAGCCTGAGATTCCGCCACGCAGCGCGCACCGTCTTGGAGGCGTGGAGAGGGTTCCGGTACAGGCAGTACTTCAAGAGCAGTCCGGTCGATGACAAGATGATCATCTTCGAATCGTTCCAAGGCAGGAGCTACTCCTGCAATCCGAAGGCGCTGTATCTCGCCATCGCCGCCGACCCGCGTTTCAGTGACTACACGCTTGTGTGGGCATTCAAGAAGCCTTGGAAGTACGCGGATGTGTCCGAATTGAGCCGTGCGACTCTCGTCTCGTTCGCGTCCGCAACGTACGCGTCCTATCATGCGCGGGCCAAGTACTGGGTCACGAACTCGATCGTTCCGGTGCACATGGATCCGCGCGCGGGTCAGGTGTACGTTCAGACGTGGCACGGGACTCCGCTGAAGCGGCTCGGGTGCGACATCACCGACGGAGCCTCGGGCAACGTCCTCTTCTCGGCGCGGGAGATCCATCGGCGCTACACGCGTGAGGGCGATCGCCTGACCTACCTCCTGTCGCCGTCGCCGTTCGCGACCGAGAAGTTCGCCTCAGCCTTCGGCCTTGCAGCGTCCGGTCGCACCTCCGCGATCATCGAGGAGGGGTATCCGCGCAACGATTCCCTGAGCATGTTCACCGACTCGGACGTCTCCGCGGTCAAGGAGCGCTTGGGCATCCCGAAGAGCAAGAAGTCCATCCTGTACGCCCCGACGTTCCGGGATGACCAACACTCGTCGGCGACCGGCTACACGTTCGACCTGGGAATCGACTTTGCACGCCTGCACGCGCAACTCGGTGACGACTACGTGGTCCTGTTCCGTGCGCACTACCTCGTGTCGAGCGAATTCGACTTCGCGGCGCATGAAGGCTTTGTGTACGACGTATCGGGCACCGACGACATCAACGAGCTCTACATCGCGAGCGACGTCCTCGTCACCGACTACTCGAGCGTGTTCTTCGACTACGCGAACCTCGGGCGACCGATCGTGTACTTCATGCACGACCTCGAGGAGTACGCGAACGAGCTTCGAGGGATCTACCTCGACGTTGCCGACCTGCCCGGCCCCATCGTTCGCACACAGGACGAACTGGCGGCTGCCATCCTCGAGGCGAACAATCCTTCAGAGGAGTTGCGGGAGAGGTATCGGCGGTTCAACGAGCGGTACACGCTTCTCGACGACGGGCATGCTGCCGAGCGGGTGATCCGCCGGGTGTTCGATCTCCCCACCTAGCGAAGACAGCCCGATCGCGCGCCGTTCTCGCGGCTTGTGCGAATATGTCGGGAGGTTGTCAGGTTCGCTGACGCACTGTTGAAACGATCCGGAACCTCGGACAATTCGAGCGTTGCTCGCACCGCAAAGGGGACTCCGGCCGGGGCGCCCCGGTGCCCGCGGACCTGGCCAAACGGAGCACACAGAAGGAGACCCACGTGAAGCGCGTGCTGACCTATGGCACATTCGACCTGCTGCACCACGGCCACATCAGGCTGCTCAAGCGCGCGAAGGCGCTTGGAGACTACCTGGTCGTTGCAGTGTCGACGGACGAGTTCAACGCGGGCAAGGGCAAGAAGGCGTACCACGACTACGCCTTGCGCAAGGAGATCCTGGAGTCGATCCGCTACGTCGACCTGGTCATCCCTGAGGAATCCTGGGAGCAGAAGGTAGACGATGTGAAGCGCTATGAGATCGACATAGTCGCCATGGGCGACGATTGGGCCGACAGCGACCGGTTCGACTACCTCAAGGAGTACTGCGAACTCGTGTTCCTGCCGCGTACGGAAGGCGTTTCCACGACCGATATCAAGGAGGACCTTGGTGGCGCAAAGTAAGCAGCCACCGCTGGACCTCTTGGCGACCCGCGTCAAGCGCTACGGTGCGACGCTGGTCGACATCGTCACGGAGCACACGAACTACCGGAGGCAGATCTTCCAGCTGGCCGCCATTGACTTGGTGAAGACCTATCGCGGGTCGGCGCTCGGCTGGCTGTGGGCCGTCATCAAGCCGTCCGTGACCATCTTCGTCTATTGGTTCGCGTTCTCGGTCGGCCTGAGAGCCGGCAAGGCCGTGAACGGATTCCCGTTCTTCCTGTGGCTCGTGGCTGGGATCATCCCGTGGTTCTACATGCAGGAGATGCTCACTCAGGGATCGACCACCCTGAAACGATACGACTACCTGGTGACCAAGATCCGGTTCCCCGTCTCGACCATCTCGACGTTCGTGAGCCTCTCGAAGCTCTACGTGCACATCGGACTGCTCATGATCGTAGTGGTGCTCTTTGTTCTATCCGGATACCCCGTGGACGTCTACTTCCTCCAGTTGCCGGTGTATCTGGTGCTGATGTTCGCCTTCTTCACGGCGTGGTCCCTGTGTGCATCCCTGCTTGCGGCGATGAGCAAGGACTTCGCGAATGTCGTCAACTCGTTCGTGACGGCCATCTTCTGGGTCTCCGGGATCATGTGGGATGTGAACCGCATCAGGAATCCGATCCTCGCGAAGATACTCGTGTTCAACCCGGTGACGTTCATCGCCACGGGGTATCGCAACGTCTTCATCTACAAGCGGTGGTTCTTCCAAGACACATTCGCGCTCCTCGCGTTCGGGCTGATGCTCGCGCTCATGTTCGGCCTGGCCCTCTACACCTTCCACCGGCTGCGGCGAGACATCGCCGACGTGCTGTAGGAGGCCCGAAGTGAAGCGCGAACAACCCGCGATCGAGTTCCGCCATGTGTACAAGCGCTACCGCTTGTACCGCAGCGACAAGCACCGCTTCCTCGGCATCTTCTCGAGGCGGATCAGGTACAAGGAGGTCTTCGCGAACAGCGACCTGACATTCAAGATCGCGAAGGGTGAGTCGGTCGCGATCATCGGCAAGAACGGCGCCGGGAAGTCGACGATGCTCAAGATGATCACTGGTGTCGCCTTCCCCTCGTCAGGCAGCATCCTGGTGAACGGCCGCGTCAGCGCGCTTCTGGAACTGACCGCGGGCTTCGACAAGGAGTTCACGGGACGCGAGAACATCGAGCTTCGCGGGCAACTGTGGGGACTCAGCAAGGAGGAGATCGCCGAACTCGAGAAGCAGGTCATCGAGTTCGCGGACATCGGCGTCTACATGGACCAGCCCATGCGCACCTACTCGAGTGGCATGAAGGCGCGCGTCGGATTCGCCATCGCCTCGAGCATCAACCCGGAGATCCTGGTCGTGGACGAGGCGCTCAGCGTGGGCGACAAAGCCTTCCGCGAGAAGTGCGATCTCAAGATCAAGGAGATCATGGCGAAGGAGAACGTGACGGTCATCTTCGTCACCCATTCATCCGCAGCCGCCGAGAAGATCTGCAATCGGGGAATCGTGCTCGAGAAGGGGAAGCTCGCCTTCGACGGCCCGATCCGCGAAGCACTCGACTACTACGAGGGCCCCCAGGCAGCGGCGGCCGGCGCCTAGGCGGCAGATCGTTCGGGCGCGTCGGGATCGCCTCCGGTGGTACCATCGCCGAGATGGACTGCCGCCCGTCTCGTTGACCGTAGCCGCAGCAGATGTCGTAGCCGTTCCACCGCACGGAAGGGACCGAGGCCGTATGTCGGTACACGCCCGAACCCTGTTCTCGCGCCGCGTGGCGCTCCTCAGCGCAGCGGTCTTCCTCGCCTTGGTGACGCTTCCCGGAGTCGCGCACGCCGAGCCGGTCTTCTCGGTGAGCGGGCGCGGCTGGGGTCACGGCATCGGACTCACCCAGTACGGCGCGATGGGGTACGCCCAGCAGGGGCGCGCGTACGATTGGATCTTGGCGCACTACTACCAGGGCACGACGCTCGCGAGCCGCGTGGAGCCCACCGTCCGGGTCGATCTGGACGCCTCAAAGGCCGCTCGCTCCTCGTGGCGCATCGCGGCGACCAGCAGCGCGACCACGCTCACCGTGACCGATCTCATGAACGGCGCCCACAGGGTCGAGGTGACGGACGGTGCGGCGGTGTGGGTGACGTTCAAGAGCGGCGGGGTCGTGCTGCGTTCGGACCTCTACGACTCGTCGACGGGGGTCCATTCGCTGGGTTCGGTCATCGCGACGTTTCCAGCTGCCGCGTACGCCTCCACGGGTTCGGCACGGGACTCGATGGTCACGATCCGGACCACGAGCGGCCCATTCGGTGACAGCTCTATCGGTTGGCGTGGCCAGATCCGCTTCGAACCGAATACGACCACCGGCCATGCGGTGAACTACGTGCCGATGGAGCAGTACCTGCGCGGCGTGGTCCCGCGCGAGTCCCCTTCATCGTGGCCCGCAGAAGCCCTCAAGGCGCAGGCTGTGACGGCTCGCAGCTTCGCGTACCGCGGGGTGATGGACCATCCCGATTCGACGCTGGCGTGTACGACGTCGTCGCAGGTCTACAACGGCGCGCGGCACGGAAGCGCCTCGCACGAGGCGGTCTCCACCGATGAGGCCGTGACCGCGACCGCCAACCAGCACGTCGTCTACGGCGCGAAGGTCGTCCAGACCTTCTTCTGCTCGAGCAGCGGGGGGCGGACTGCGAACATCGAGGACGTGTGGCTGAGCAGCAGCCCGCAGCCCTACTACACGAGCGTCGAAGACGCTGATGGAGTGAGCGGGAACCCCAACTACCGCTGGTCCCTTCCGGACCTGACCGGAACGGCGCTCGGCGCGAAGATCCGGGACTATGACAACGGGTCGAACAACGCCGACGCGCTCGACTACTCGGAACCATCCCCGGCAACTCTAGCCAATGTGACCTTGGACACGGGTTCGTCCGGCTTTGTTCGCTATGTCACGCTGAGATGGTCGACCGGCCGGTCCTTCACGATCGCCGGGACCAAGTTCCAGTCGATCCTCGGGATGAAGTCGAGCGCATTCACTGTCAAGGTGACCAACCCTCTGCCGTTGGCCACGCGCTACCAGGATTCGGACGCACGCCCGCTCTGGGGCGGGACATGGGGCATCACCAACACCTCCGCGGCATCAGGCGGCAGCTACCATCGCAGCAACGCCGCGGGCGCGACATGGACCGTGATGTTCAAGGGCACGACCTTCGCATGGATCGGCACGAAGACCGACCACGCGGGCAAGGCGGAGGTCTCGCTGGACGGGACGCGCGTCGCGACCGTCGACCTCTACTCCGCGTCGACGAAGTACCGGAGCACCGTCTGGTCGAAGACGGGGTTGTCGGCGGATACGACCCACACCCTGGTCATCAAGGTCCTCGGGTCGCACAGGAGTGCCGCGCACGGCTCATACGTGTATGTGGATGCCGCCGACATCGCCGGGAGACTGCTCGCGGTGCCCCGGCCCCCGGCGTGGAAGCGCTACGACCAGACCTCCGCGAAGGTCGCCTACAAGGGTGCGTGGAAGACCTCGGCGCTCTCCGGCCTGTATGGAGGCACGCACGCGTACTCGCACGAGACCTCGGCTACCGCCACCTTCCAGTTCAACGGCGCGCAGGTGCGTTGGATCGGGAAGCGGGCCGCCAACTACGGCAAGGCCTGGGTGAGCGTGGATGCATCGGCGCCGGTCCTGGTCGATCTCTACGCCTCGACCACGAAGAACCAGCAGCGGCTCTTCCAGTCGGCCGTGCTGAGCGCCGGCGCACACACGCTGACCATTCGAGTGTCGGGCAAGAAGAACGCCGCATCGAGCTACCACTACGTTGACGTCGACGCATTCGAGGCGCTCGAGCCGGCGAAGTAGCGGGCGACGATCGCGGTCCGGCAGAGGGGGAGACACGTGGTTGATGAGAGGTACGAGGTTGTCCAGCGAGCGGCGCGGGAACTCTCCGCACTGACCGGAGGGGTCGTGCCGCGCGCCTTGGTTGTGCTCGGCAGCGGTCTCGGCGGAGTCGTCGGCTCGATGGATGTCGCGTCACGCATGCCGTTCACGTCACTCTCCGGCTACGGGCAGTCGCACGTCGCGGGTCATGCGGGGGAGTTTGTCTTCGGCACGATGAGCGGCACACCGGTCCTCGCCATGCTGGGGCGCATCCACCTCTACGAAGGTCAGCCCCTCGACCGCGTCGTCCTGCCAGTGCGTGCCGCCGCGGTCATGGGTTGCCCGACGCTGATCGCCACGAACGCCGCGGGGGGCATCGCGCCGCGCCTCCGTGTCGGACAGACGATGATGATCACCGACCAGATCAGCTTCTTCGCCCCGAATCCGCTCCTCGGTCCCAACATCGACGAGCTCGGCGAGCGCTTCCCTGCGATGGCGGACGCCTACAGCCCGCGCATCGCAGCCATCGCCCGCGACATCGCCGACACACAAGGGATCGACCTCGCCGAGGGCGTGTACACGTGGCTCACGGGTCCCAGCTTCGAAACGCAGGCGGAGATACGCTACCTCCATCAGATGGGCACCGACGCGGTCGGCATGTCGACGGTGCCCGAGGTCATCGCGGCGCGACACGCCGGGATGGAGGTCGCGGCATTCTCGCTCATCTCCAACATGGCGGGTGACGTGAGCCACGCGCACGCGGATGTCCTGAGGGAAGTCGCGGCGGGCGCACCCGTCATGGCATCGCTGGTGGTTGGTATACTCTCTCGGCTGTGAATCCCGCGCGCGCGATCGCGCGCGCGTGCACCCGAAGGAGCATCCATGGACCACCACGTGAAGGACCTCGCGCTGGCCGACGCCGGCAAGGCACGTATCGAGTGGGCGGATCGCGACATGCCGGTCCTTGCCTCGATCCGCGAGCGTTTCCAGACCGAGCGTCCGCTCGCCGGCATGCGCGTCAGCGCGTGCCTCCACGTCACGACCGAGACCGCGAACCTGATGCGCACGCTGAAGGCCGGCGGCGCCGACATCGTGCTGTGCGCGAGCAACCCGCTCTCCACCCAGGACGACGTCGCCGCGGCGCTCGTGACCCACTACGGCATCCGCACCTACGCCATCAAGGGCGAGGACACGGAGACGTACTACAGCCACATCGATGCGGCCATCGACCACAAGCCGCAGATCACCATGGACGACGGCGCCGATGTGGTGGGCCGCATCCACGCTGAGAGAGTCGAGGCCCTCGAGAGCATCATCGGCGGCACCGAGGAAACGACGACGGGCGTCATCCGCCTGCGCGCGATGTCGGCGGACGGTGCCCTCAAGTTTCCGATCGTTGCGGTCAACGATGCGAACACGAAGCACCTGTTCGACAATCGCTACGGCACCGGTCAGTCCACCCTCGACGGCGTCATCCGCGCCACGAACCGGCTCATCGCCGGCCGCACGGTCGTCGTGTCCGGCTACGGCTGGTGCGGTCGCGGCATCGCGATGCGCGCCTCCGGTCTCGGCGGCAACGTCATCGTGTGCGAGGTCGACCCGCTGCGCGCGCTCGAGGCCGTGATGGACGGCTACCGCGTGATGCCCGCCGTCGAGGCGGCGCCTCTCGCGGACATCTGGCTCACCGTCACGGGCGACCTGAACGTCATCGGCGCCGGCGCCATCGACGTCATGAAGGACGGCGCGATCCTCGCGAACTCCGGCCACTTCAACGTCGAGATCGACATCCCATACCTGCGTTCCAAGGCGACTTCTGAGCGCGAGGTGCGTCCGCTGGTCGAGGAGTTCACCTTCGCCGACGGCCGCGTCGTGTACCTGCTGGCCGATGGCCGCCTCGTCAACCTCTCGTGCGCCGAGGGTCATCCGGCCTCGGTCATGGACATGAGCTTCGCCAACCAGGCGCTCGCCGCCGAGTACATGGTCGCCAACGCGGCCGCGCTCGAGCCGGGTGTCTACGGTGTGCCCGTCGAGATCGATGCGGATATCGCGCGCCTGAAGCTCGAGACCATGGGCGTCAAGATCGACACGCTCACTCCCGAGCAGGCGAAGTACCTCGCCTCGTGGCAGGAAGGCACCGTCTAGCACCGCCGGTCCGGCTTCCGCCGACCGCACACAACCAAGGAGCACACCCGCATGTCGATCGCGGACATCCCCCGCACCCTGTGGTGGGGCACTGACGAGAACACCGGGCTTCCCGCGGTGTTCCTCATCGACCAGTCGCGCCTGCCGCTGTCCGGCGACGTGCTCGTCTGCGTGACGCACGAGGGCATCTGTCTGGCGATCGCCGGCATGGCCGTTCGCGGGGCGCCCGCGCTGGGTGTTGCGGCGGCGATGGCGATCGCGCTGTGGGCCGTCAACGAGGCCGACGACATGCTCGACCCGGATGAGTTCCTGGCCCAGCTCGACGCGGTGGCCACGACCGTGACCTCGACTCGCCCGACCGCCGTGAACCTCTTCTGGGGTGCCGAGCGCATGCGTGCCCTGGCGCGCGCCAACGCCGGACTCCCGATGCCCGAGATGCGGGAACTGCTCGTCGCCGAGGCGCAGGCCATGTCCGAGGAGGACGAGGCGCGCAACCGCAGCATCGGCGAGCACGGCACGGCGCTCCTGCCCGAGGATGCCCGCGTGCTCACTCACTGCAACGCGGGTTCGCTCGCCACGGCGTATTTCGGTACCGCGCTCGGCGTGGTGTTCACGGCGCACGAGCAGGGCAAGATCGCTGGCGTCTGGGTCGACGAGACGCGCCCGGTCCTGCAGGGCGCGCGGCTCACGGCTTGGGAGCTTCGCATGGCGGGCGTGCCGTTCCGCCTCATCACCGACAACATGGCTGCTTCGGTCATGCGCAACGGCTGGGTGGACGCCGTGATCGTCGGCGCGGACCGCATCGCCGCCAACGGCGATGTCGCGAACAAGATCGGGACCTACGGGCTCGCCGTCCTGTGCAAGGAGCATGGCGTGCCCTTCTACGTGGCCGCTCCGACCTCCACAGTCGACCTCACGCTCGCGAGCGGGGACGACATCGTCATTGAGGAGCGCGATCCGCGCGAGGTGCTCGGCATGTCCTTCTCGGGGGTCATCGAGCCGAACACCCCGGCCGAGTCGACCGCGCTCGACGCGCTCACGCGGGAAGGTTCGTGGGAGATGCCGATCTCCAAGGGCCACGCGATGGAGATCGTCCGTCGCGGCGGCGGCTACCGGATCGACGGCTGGGTGCGTATCGCTCCGCCGGATGTCGAGGTGTACAACCCTGCGTTCGACGTGACGCCGGCCGCCTACGTCACCGCGATCATCACGGAGAATGGTGTCGCTCGCCCTGACTTCGCCGAATCCCTGGCCGAACTGTGCGAGGGCTCGGGCGCTCTGCACGAGATCGGGTAGGGGACGGGCATGTCGTTCGCGGCACTGGCGGGGTCCATCGCGCAAGTGCTCCTGCTCGTGCTGATCGGGGTCGTGCTCCGCAAGACCGGCGTGCTGAAGCGCGAAGATTCGGGCGCGCTCAACGCTGTGATCGTCTATGTGGCGCTGCCCGCGCTGATCTTCGTGAGCGTGGCGAAGGCGGACCTTTCGTGGGAGCTGCTCCGCGTCGCGGGCATCGCCTGGGCCGTCTCGCTCGCTGCCCTCTCCGTTGCATGGGAGATCGCGCACGTGTTGCGCCTGCCGGGCAAGACCGCGGGTGCTTTCGTGCTCGTCGCGGCTCTCGGCAACACCGGCTACCTTGGATACCCTGTCGCGAGGGCACTGCTGGGTGAGAGCGCGATGCCTGCGGCAGTCTTCTACGACGTCTTCGGCACCGTCGCCGTCGCATTCACGCTCGGCGTCGCGGTCGCGGCGCGTCAGGGAGAGCACGAGGGGCCGGTCAAGGCGCTGAAGGAGCTCCTCACCTTCCCGGCGATGGTCGCCCTGCTGGCGTCGCTCGCGTACCGTTTCCTGCCGCTGCCGGCTGGCGTTACGACGGGGGTCATGGATTGGATGGGGATCGCTGCGAGCATGGCGGTGCCGCTCATCATGATCTCGGTCGGCGTCACGCTCGACCTCTCGGCGTTTCGGGGCGCGATAGTGCCGCTCGGCTCTGCCGCGGGGATCAAGCTGCTCGTGCTGCCGGTGCTCGCAGTGGCAGTGACCACGATCATGCGGGACGGCCAGAGCGCGCGTCTGGTGGCGCTGCAGGCAGGCATGCCGTCGATGCTGCTGTCGCTGGTGATCGGGCAGCGGTTCAAGCTCGACACGGCGTTCATCGCCTCCGCGGTGCTCATCACGACGGTGCTGTGCGTCGTGACCATTCCGCTCATGCAGGTCCTGCTGCCCTAGGGAGCGCCCCCCGGGCCGCTGTGAGCGGCGGCCCAAGGAGACGTGGTGGACCGGATGCCCCGCGCGGCGATCGCACGTGCCGCCGCGATCGCCAGGCGCTCGGCGGAGGTCGCCGCCGATCTGCTCATGCCCGCGCGCTGCGCCGGGTGCGACCTTCCGGGGACGCTGTTGTGCCCCGGATGCCGCACGCTGCTTCCTCTGATCGAGCGAACCGGATCGTGCCCTCGCTGCGGAGCTCCCGATGGGGCGCATGGCTGCGCGGAGTGCGGCCGCACCCACGTGACGTTCGTCGCCGCGAGATGCGCCGGAGTCTTCGAGTGGCCGCTGTCGCGGCTCGTGACCCTGCACAAGGACGCGGGTGAGCTGCGCCTCACCCCGCTGCTGGCGGAACTTGCCGCTGGCGCTGCGGGGGAGTGGTGCGAGACGGCGGACGCCGTGGTGCCGATTCCCGCGTCTCCCGGCGCCTTCGCCCGCCGCGGGTTCGACCACGGCGCGCTGCTCGCCGCCGAGTTCGCGCACCGCACCGGCGTGCCCGCATACGACGCGCTCCGCGCGCGGCCGAGGCGCGACCAGCGCCACCTGTCGCGCGAGAGCCGGGGCGCCAACGCGCGCGCCTCGCTCTGGTGCCCCGGTGGACTGAGCGTCCCGGAACGCGTGCTGCTCATCGACGATGTCATGACGACCTGCGCGACGGCTGAGGCCGCCACGTTGGCGCTGATCGAGCGCGGCGCGCGCGAGGTGCGGGTCGTGGCGGTGGCGCGCACGTGCGGTGGGCGCCTGTGACCGGCGCGCGACCTTCACGCATCAGCTCGCGCATCAGCGCGGACGGAGCGCCGCGCGCCTGCTAGAATCGGTCTGCTCCCATCCGGGTCTGTGGTTGCGGGCTCGCCGCAAGGCGGGCCCTAGTCCATGGCAGACGCGGCCGAAAGGATCCACGTAAGCCGGCGGTCTCGACCGTCGCGCGAGCATGGCGCGTCTTAGGGGTAAGTCGTACCGCCTGTTGTAGGGCCGCATCCCGCGGCCCCAGGCGAGAGGGTTACTAGTGAGATCGCATCAAGCGAACGCCCCAGTATGCGAGTGTGGGGCCAAAGACCAGGTCAGCCGGGTGGGAGCACACAGCACGGCGAGGTCGACCGATGAGGGACAGGAAGAGCACATGAGACGGCGATTGGTGACGGCACTCGTCCTGCTGGTGGTCGTCGGTCTGCTTGCAGGCTGCACTGGCGGCATCAGCACGGCGAAGCTCGAACCGAAGCTGTCGCCGCCGATCATCGCGCACCCGGGCGTCTTGCGCGCCGTCGTGGACATGAGCTACCCGCCGTTCGCGGGCAAGGTCGGCGAGGAGCCGGTGGGTCTCGATGTCGACGTGGCCGCGGCCATCGCCGACGCGCTCGGTCTCAAGCTCGAACTCATCGACGCCAAGCCAGCCGCCGCCGCAGCGCTCGTCCAGACCGGCACGGCCGATGTCGTGCTCGGCGGACTGACCGTGGAGCAGGCCGTGGCCTCGCAGCTCGCTTTCGCGGGCACCTACATCTCCGATGGCCCTGCGGTCTTCGCCGCCAAGGATGCGACCATCTCGCTCGACGCTCTCGGCGGCATGCGGATCGCAGTGCAGAAGGGCTCGCTCGCGTACTGGACGCTGCTCGACGAGTACGGGGAGGGCTCGCTCGTGGCGGTGCCCACGCTGCTCGACGCGTTCAAGGCCGTTGAAGCGGGCGATGCTGACGTCGTTGCCGGCGACGCCCTCGTCGGTGGCTACATGCTCCGCGACCACGCGGGTCTCGAGTTCGTCGGGCAGATCGGCGATGCGGTTCCGCTGGGCGTCGGCGTCTCGGTCTCGCAGCCCAAGCTCGAGTCCGAAGTTCGGGCCATCCTCGATCGGCTCGCCGCAGAGGGCGTCCTCTCGACGCTTCGTCGCAAGTGGGTGGGCGACCTGCCGCCGCTGACGGTGCCGAGCGCGAGCGAGGACGTCTCTTTGGCCCCGTCCGGCGACACCACGGGTTCCGCCGAAACCTCGGCGCCCTAGACCGACCTCTCGGTACCCGTCGGTCCTCCTCGCAGAACCGCTTCGCGATCGGCAGCGGCCGCTGCCGCGCGGGCGCGTCCGCGCGGCCGACAGTCCCGCGCGGTCCTTATCCACTTCCAGCGCATACGGGCAGCTCTCACCTCACAGGGCGCGCTACCCGGTCGCGCATGTCTTGGTGTAAGGTATGCGGTGTTGCAGGGGTCGCACGGCGAGAAGCCGCGACGGTCCGATTCGTTTTCTTCGAGGAGGAGACAGATGACGAAGTACGGCAAGATCGTCGCGTTGCTCGCGATCGGGGCTCTCGTGCTGAGCGTGCTCGCGGTTGCCGGCTGCACGCAGCCCGCCACCCCGACCAAGCCTGCCGAGACGACCACCACGCCGACCGTGGAACTGAAGCTTGTGACCCCCGGTGAGCTGACGGTCGGGTCCGACACCGCGTTCCCGCCGTTCGAGTCGATGAATGGCCAGGTGGCAGAGGGCTTCGACGTCGACCTCATGGGCGCGATCGCCAAGGAGATGGGCATCAGCAAGGTCGTCTTCAAGACCGAGATCTTCGACACCTTGATCCCGACGCTCAAGGCCGGCGGCAAGTTCGACGTCATCGCCTCTGGCATGACCATCAAGGCCGAGCGCCAGAAGGAGATCGACTTCTCGGACCCGTACTTCGACTCCAACCAGTCGGTGGCCATGAAGACCGGTGGAACCTACACCGCTCCGGCCGACCTGAAGGGCAAGAAGGTCGGCGTGCAGTCCGGCACCACCGGTGAGTCGTGGGCGAAGGAGAACCTGAAGCCCGCCGGCGCCGAGATCGTCCCGTTCAAGGACGCCGTCTCCGCGTTCTCCGCCCTGCAGGCCGGCAACGTCTACGCGGTCATCAACGACCTGCCCGTGACGGCTGAGGTCGTCAAGGACACCACCAAGGGTCTCGCGATGGTCGCTCAGATCCCGACGGGCGAGCAGTACGGCTTCGGTGTCAGCAAGGAGAACCCCGACCTCCTCAAGGCCATCAACGACGCCCTGAAGAAGGTCAAGGACTCCGGCGAGTACGCCAGCATCTACAAGAAGTGGTTCGGCGTCGAGCCCGAGTAGGTTCACGCCGCACGACCGAACGCGCTAGAGTACGTTTCACGGCAAGGGGCCTCCGCCTCGACGACGGAGGCCCCTTCTCCGTGGAAGACGCTTGACGGGGAAGGGGTACGGTGGGCAAACGACGCATCCTGCGCTCGGCGGCAGCGGCGCTATTGGCCGCGGCACTGTACGTCGGCATCGCAGTCCCGGCTTTCGCGCTGACGGACGCAAAGGTCACGCTGGACCAGGAGACAGGCGGCCAGCCCACGCGGTTCACCTTCGTGGCGACCACGGACGCGGACGCGGCCATCTCCTCGATCGACATCACCTTCCCCAAGGGCTACAACCTGGGCGCGATGAAGTTCGACGTGGTCACGCTCGAGGGCCTGAAGCGGATCAAGAACAACCCCACGGGCGTGGCTGAGGGAACCACCCTGAAGGTGAAGTTCGATCCGCAGATCCTTCCGAACAGCAACCTGCGCATCCAGATCTACAACGTGATGACGCCGATCAAGGGTGGCACCCACACCCTCAAGCTGGCCTACTCCGCCGAAACGACCAACCCGGTACCGGCGACGGTGCAGCGCACAGGAGAGACGGCGCCGTACTCCTACGCCACGCCGCCGATCGAAGAGGCCATCTCCCGGTGGCTGGATCAGCAAGGCCCAGTGAAGAGCTGGAACGGCGTGAAGGCTCTCGGGATGTTCTTCAAGCCCCAGCTCATCGTCACGTCGATCCCGCTCCTGTTCTCCGGTTGGCTGATGGCGCTCTCGTTGGTCGCTTTCGGCTTCCCGCTGGCCATCTTCGGCGGCCTTTCGATCTCGTTCATGAAGATGTCGAAGGTCCCGCCGGTCCGCTGGATAGCCTCGATCTACATCAACGTCATCCGAGGCACGCCCCTGTTCCTCCAGATCTTCGTCGTGTTCCTCGGGCTCCGGATCGCCGGACTGAGAGCGAGCGACTTCGTGAGTGCGGTCGCGGTGCTCGCCGTCAACAGCTCTGCATACCTCGCCGAGATCTTCCGCGCGGGCATCCAGTCCATCAGCAAGGGCCAGTTCGAGGCGGCAAGCTCGCTGGGCATGACGTACTGGCAGTCGATGCGGTACGTGATCATTCCGCAGACGGTCAAGCGTGTGCTGCCGACGATGACCTCCGAGTTCATCCTGCTCTTCAAGGACACGGCCCTCTTCGCCGCTGTCGGCATCTTCGAACTCATGATGTATGGCAACAACTACGTCGCCCGGGTCGCGAACCTGACCCCGTACGTGGTCGCCGCAGGCTACTACCTCATCGTGACGATCCCGCTCATCAACATCGTGGGTCGTCTCGAGGCCAAGCTTGCCCAGTCTGAGCACGGGCAGGCACCCCCGGAGAAGAAGAACCGGCGCAGCGGGCTATTCTGGCGTCCCGCCTCTGCCGGACCCGAGTCCGAATACCAGGCGTCGGCCGCCGTGCATGAGTCGGAGAGGTGGCGTCCGTGAGCCAGTTCATCGTGCGCATTGAGGGTCTGCACAAGAGCTTCGGCAGCCTCGAGGTGCTCAAGGGTGTCGACCTGGAGGTCACGAAGGGCGAGGTGGTCGTGATCCTCGGCCCGTCCGGGTCGGGGAAGTCGACCATGCTGCGCTGCATCAACAAGCTCGAGCAGCCGACTGCAGGGAAGATCTTCCTCGAGGAGATCGAGATCACGGATCCGAAGACCAACATCAACGAGGTTCGCGAGCAGATCGGGATGGTGTTCCAGTCCTTCAACCTGTTCCCGCACCTCACCGCCAAGGGCAACGTCATGCTCGCCCAGCGGAAGGTGCTGAAGCGGAGCAAGGCCGAGGCGGAACGCATCGCGACCGAGCAGCTCGACAAGGTCGGACTCGGCGATCGGGCCGACTACTTCCCGTCGCAGCTGTCGGGCGGTCAGCAGCAACGCGTCGCGATCGCGCGCGCGCTCGCCATGGACCCGCACGTGATGCTCTTTGACGAGGTGACCTCGGCCCTCGACCCGGAGCTGGTCCGCGGCGTCCTGGACGTCATGAAGCAGCTCGCTGCCGGTGGCATGACCATGCTCGTCGTCACGCACGAGATGGGTTTCGCCCGCGATGTGGCGTCGCGAGCCGTGTTCATGGACGGCGGCGTGATCGTCGAGCAGGGCACTCCCCAGGAGGTCTTCGACAACCCGCAGCACGAGCGTACGAAGGACTTCCTCGGACACATCAGCTGAGGTTCCCGCGTTGGCTTCCTGAGAACGGCCGGGCCGCTTGCGCGGTCCGGCCGTTTCATTCGCCCTCGAACGGCTTGACTGCGGGTACGCGGCGGCGGAGGGTAGATACATACAGAGAAGGACCACGACGGCATGCCTCACAAAGGAGAGCGCGTTATGGCCCAGCCGGACCGTCAGCACTACGCGTTGCAGACGATCTTCTCGTTCTTCCTCGGTCTCATGGTCCTGGCTTTCATCGGTGTGGGCGTGAACACGTTCTATCCTCAGCCGGCCGACCGGTATCAGAAGCAGCTCCAGCCCCTCTACGACAAGCAGAGCCAGATCTATGGCACCAAGGGCGGCGTGGAGCCGACTGGCGCCGCGGCTGCCGAGCTCGCGCAGATACAGACGCAGATCGATGCGATCAACAAGAAGTCCGAAGCCGAGATGAAGAGTTGGGGCCTCAACACCAGCATCATCCTCGTACTCTTCGCCACAGCGGTCATGGGGATATCGCTCGTGCGCAGCGACCAGTTGCGCGTGCTCTCCAACGGACTGTTGCTCGGCGGACTGTTCACAATGCTGTATGGCATGGGATGGACGATCGCCAGCAACACCTCTGGCTATCTGAGGTTCTTCGTCGTCGTTGTGGCGCTCGCGGTGGCACTCGGGCTCGGATACGTGAAGTTTGTGAGGCTGAGAGCAGCACCGGCACTCGCTGCAGCCGCAGGCTCGGCCGAGCTCGATACGACGGACTTGGAGCGTCGCGTCGCGTCGCTGGAAGGCAAGTTGGCCGCCATTGCTTCGGTGTTCGGAGCGGACCGAGAGGGCGGCGGAAGACCATTGTGATCTTCTCGAGGATGTCGGACTGCCGCTCGCGCTGAAGGCGCGGCGGAGTGCCGGTGTTCTCGCGTTGTCCCCGCCGGCGAGGCGGTGGAGGAATCGACCCCGATGCGAGAGGAGTCACACGAGATGGACGTGGTCGTTAAGGGTCGCAGGATGGACGTACGGCCGGACGTCCGCGAGTACGCGGAGGACAAGATCGGCCGCGTTGCGCACTTCCTCAATGGCTTGGTCATGAGCGTCGAAGTGGAGCTCTATCACGAGCGGAACCGCAGCATCGACGAGCGCGAGGTCGCCGAGGTCACGATCTTCACGAAGGGTCATGTCCTGCGTGCCCGCGAGAGCGGCACGGAGATGAAGTCGGCCATCGACAAGGTGGCGTCCAAGATCGAGAACAGGGCCCGTCGCTTCAAGGAGCGTGTGCTCGATCGGCATGTCGGCAAGATCGGCGCGCCCGTGCCGGAGCTCGTCGAGGTCGAGCCGGAGGTTCCCGAGCCCGCGATCGTGAAGACGAAGCGCGTCGACCTGAAGCCGATGAGCGCCGAGGAAGCGATCCTGCAGCTGGAGCTGCTCGGCCACGACTTCTTCGTGTTCGCGTCGGACGAAACGGACGAGATGCAGGTCCTTTACCGACGTCGCGATGGGGACTTTGGTCTCATCCGTCCGCGTCTCGGGTGACGCCGCGCCCTTGACGCTCATCGAAACCGCAGCGTAGAGTTGGTGCGTGCCCGAATGGGGGGCGCGCACCAACTCGTACTTGCAGGGGTCTGTCGCAGCCTACACCGAACAACAGGGACTCCTCATGGACCAGAGCATTCCGGTCGCGACCATAGCGGAGATCGAAGAGGCACTCGCGCAGGTCGCTGAGATACGAGCCGCACGCGTCGTGTCATCCGATGAGGGTGTCATCCAAGAGATCCACGTTCTTGCGAGCCCTCTCAAGTCGCCCAAGCAGATCGTCCGTGACGTCGAATCGACGATCATGGCGCGCTTCGGGATCACCATCGACCACCGTACCGTGTCGATCGCGCAGCTTGGCGCAGAGATCGAGCCGCGCGATCCGCGGGACAAGGGTCGCGCCCGCATCAAGGGCGTCTCTGCCGAGGTTGTCGGCGTGCTGGCCTCGGCCCGCGTCGTTCTTGAACTCGACGGCGAGGACTACGAGGGCGTCGCGAAGGGCGCCGCCTCGACGACCGGGCGCCGCAGGCTCGTCGCGCAGGCGACGCTCGATGCGGTGATGCAGTACCTCCGTGGCGACTTCAGCTTCGCCCTCGAGGATGTTGCGCTCGTCGCTTTGGGCCGTGAGAGAGTCGCGGTCAGCTGTATCATCCTGGTCACCCCGCACGGCGAGCAGCCACTTGGTGGTTCTGCTTTCGCACGGCAGGGAGAAAACGAGTCGATCGTTCGTGCAACGCTGGACGCTGTGAACCGGCGCATGAACTTCTTGACAACCCCATAGAGGGATCAGCACCGTGGCCGCTAGAACGGATACGGACACTGGACGCACTACTAGCGAAGCGGACAGCGTTCTTCCATCCATAGCGGAATGGGAGAAGACCCAGAACGGCTTTGTGCAGGCATTTACTACACAGACCAGGAGGTCTTCCCATGAAGCGCATTTTTGTTGTTCTCGCCAGCCTTGCCACGCTCGCCCTTTCCGGCGGCGCGGTCTTCAAGGTTTGGTAGGCGGTTCACGACTTGTTGATCCGAGCTTGAGGGAGGCGGAGGCATGACGCAGGAGACGCGTCATGACCTCCGCTTTCCGCTTCTGGCGGTCAGCGCAGGTGCTGGAGCTTTGGCCGTCATCTCTGCTGCCTACCTGCAGAGCGCTTGCGAGGTTCGGTGGTCATTTGCCGCGGATGGGCATGTCGGGGTGTTCGGACTCCTGCTGCTTGGGGTCACGATTGCCGAGTTGCTGGATGTCGCAATCCCCGGGGCTGGCGCCATTTCCATGTCCTTTCCGCTGTATGTGGCGACTGCTGTCTGCTTCGGTCCAATGCACGCGGGTCTGGTGGCGCTGGCATCTCTGGTTCCGACCCTTGTGGTTCGTCGGCGATCGGGCTGGGACAAGTTGCTGTTCAACTCCGGTCAGATGGTCATGACAGCGATGCTGCCAGGTGTCCTCTACATCTATCTTGGCGGTGTGCCGCTGCTTGCCGAGCTCCGTCAGGTGCCCACAGCCCTGCTGATGGCTGGAATCGCAGGTACTGTCGTCAATCTAGGCTTGGGTGCTCTGGGTGTGAGCTTCTTGTACGGGGAACGCCTCTCAGTGATCTGGAAGTCCGCCATAGGCTGGATGGCTCCGTCACAGGTGGTCTTGGGCTTTGTCGGGCTGGCGATTGCCGAGGTGGTTGGCGCGGTTGGCGAGCCAGGCTTCGCGCTATTCGTGCTGCCCCTTCTGGTGGCTCGGCAGACATACCAGCAGTCAATCAAGCTGCGCGAGGCATACGCGGACACGATTAGCTCGCTGGTCGCGGCGCTTGAGGCGAAGGACGTCTACACGAAAGGTCATTCGGTTCGGGTGGCCGAGTACACGGTGATGATCGCCAAAGCGATGGAGTTCAATGACGAGCGGCTGCGCCGCATTGAGCAAGCGGCCCTGCTCCACGATCTCGGGAAGGTCGGTGTCAGTCGGCGCGTGCTCGCGAAGGAAGGTCGCCTGACCGACGACGAGTATGCGGAGATCAAGCGCCATCCAGACATAGGAGCACACATCGTTGCCGACGTTCCCTATCTTGCCGATCTTGTTCCCATGATCCAGTACCACCATCAGCGGTTGGACGGTTGCGGATATGGCGGTGAAGGAGTCGGCGAAGATGTTCCGATGGAGGCGAGGATCCTTGCCGTTGCCGACTCCTACGACGCGATGACCTCTGTACGCCCATATCGTGGCGCCATGAGCCATGAGGCTGCCGTGAGGGAGCTGTGCAACAACTGTGGTACCCAGTTCGACCCCGTCGCAGTTGCTGCTTTCGAACGCGCCTTCGCCGGGTACGACCCAGTTGATGCGGGGTCGGAGAGGAAGGTGGCTCAGGATGAGAGCTAGCCGTGTCGTCGTTCTGGCTCAGGTCGTCGCCGCCATCACCGTGCTGGTCTACGCGTCGATGTTGCCAACACCCCCAGGTGCCGGCGTGCTGCTGGCCTGGGAGACGGCGGCCGTTGCCGCCGCAATCGGTTCTGCGTTGCTCGTGCTGGGATTCTTCAACGTTTGGCTGCCACGCGGTGATGCGGTTGACACCACCGTCGCAGTCGCGTTTGCCGCAGGCTTGCTATTGGGCCATCCGCTGCTGGCGTCTGGGGTTGTGGTGCTTGCTCGTTGTGCGACGGTCGCAATCAAGCCCCGCGGGCACACGCTGGAATCGGTCGTCGAGCAGACTGCCCGCCGAACGTTGCTGATCGCCTGTGCCTACGCTGCGGCCTACTGGTTCGCTCCGAGCGTGTTGTTCCACCTAGATCCGCGGTTGACATGGCCCGAGCTTGCGTTCGTGGCAATCTCGGCAATTGTGTTCATCATTGTGGATGCTCTGATCGAGCAGACGCACGCATCGCTTGCCGCAGGGATACCATTCGTATCCTTGCTCTCAGGCCTGCTCAGGCTTCAGGGCTGGATGCTTGCCGCGGAGATGTCAACTGCGGTCTTGGCGGTGGTGATGTTCCCTGCACTTAGGTACTGGGGGCTGCTGGTCACGGTGGCTCTGCTTCTGGTGATGCGCCAGTCGTTCGCACTCCTTCTCGAAGTGCGCGCCTCCTACACGGCTACGGTCGAAGTTCTGGCTCGATCGCTTGATGCCTACGACCCGGGGCGTCGTGGTCACGGTGAGCGGGTGGCCGGAATGGTGGCGCACGCCGGTCGGCTTGTTGGGTTCCAAGGTCGAGCACTTGAGAACATGACGTACGCGGCGCTCTTTCACGACGTCGGCAGGCTGGGCGCCGATGAAGCAGATGAAGCGCCGACCATGGAGAGCGCGCATGTCTTGAGCGGGGTCGGGTTCCTTTCAGGTGCCATTCCTATCCTGCAAGTCCTGGATTCCGCTGGGGATGTAGAGACCTCGCTCGATGAAGAGGCCCTGATCGGTGCCTACCTCATCGCCGCATTCAGTGCATTGGACAGTGACATCAACACAGGTGGACGCGAGGGCCGCGAGCTGGCAAGAAGCATCGGGACTCGTCTGTACTCTGCGACTCGCAAGAATGTTGACCGAGTCATCCAGAGGGTTGAGCAGGACATGAGTGAAGGCAACCCGCGTCTCGCGCAGCTTGCGGACGTGGTGCAGTGATTCCTCTAGCAGCCATAGGACTGGGTCTCGGATTGCGGTTCGCCTGCGGTCGCGGGTTTCGGGATCTGGCGGAGGCGCGCCTGCGAGGAGAGACGGTGCTGATGCTGCTCCTTGCAGCCCAGGCGGTCACTCCGCTGCTCCACTTCCAAGGGTCGGCCGCCCGACTCGCCTTCTGGGTGTGGCTCGCTACGTTCCCGATTATGGTCGCAACCACGGTACTGAACTGGCGCCAGCCGGGGATGTGGCTGCTGGGGTTTGGGCTCGCGCTCAACATGGTGGTCATCGCTGCAAACGGGGGGATGCCTGTCTCTCCGCTGGCGGTGCAGACGATCCAAGGCGCTAGTGCCACCATTCGTATTCCTGCGACGGACTTCGTGCATGTGGCGGCGGGATCGTCGACCATCATGCCATGGCTGGCGGACGTGCTCCCCATCCCGGGGCCATCTTGGCTGAGGTCGGTTGCCAGCGCGGGTGACTGCATGCTCGCGGCGGGCATATGCTCCTATCTGGCTTGCTGTTCTCCAGATGCCGCCCGGAAGACCCATTTGCGGGCATAGCTCTCTTCTGCGAGAATCAATTCCTCTCGTCGGCCCCCTCAGGCTCCCGAAATGGGGGTCGTCGTATGTCCGAGAACGCGGTGGTAGTCCCGAGGTCCGTTCTCAGGCTTGCCAAGGGCGCGCAGCGCCCGCGGCTTGTCGAACCCGTGCTGTCTGCACGCCCTTCGCTTGTCCTACTGAGCGCGCCCTCCGGCTACGGGAAGACAGTTCTGGCTGCTCAGATTGCCGCCACTGGGGCCTTTCGCGAGGTCGTCTGGATTCGCAACCTAGGCTCATCGGACTTGCTTCGTGATGCGCTCGCCCAGCTCGCAGAGCATCTTGCGCATGCCCAGCTAGCATCCGATGTCCAGTCGTTGCCTGACATCTGTGCCGTGTGCAGCAGCGAACTGGCGGCGCTTCCCGGCGAACACTCACTTCTGGTTGTCATCGACGATGCTGCTTGGGCTGGCGACACAGAGGCGGTGGCCCTGCTCGAAGAGGTGCTCTCTGATGCGCCTGTCGGTAGCACCGCCGTCGTGACCACGCGCGCAGATGTGCTCGCGTCGTCGCGCTCGACGACTGCTTGGAAGATGACTACGTCCCAGCTCATGCTCACGGACGATGAGATTGCGGAGGTGTGGAGGGGACACGCGCAGCGCGCTGCCTCATCTGCCCAGGTCTCGGAAATCGCCAGCGCCTCCGGGCGTCACGCAGCTCTCGTCTCATTGATGGCAAGATATGCGGTGCTGTCGGAGCGCGAACCCGGCACATTCGCATACGCTCCAAGTGTCTCTTCGCTCATCCAGAGCCTGGTTGTCGATCAGCTCGGCCCAGAGGACCGCGTGCTGCTCGAATATGCTGCGGTACTGGGGCAGGGCTCCGAAGAATCCCTGCAATGCGTTTCCCAGATCGATGAGATATCGGATTCGCTTGCTCGCATCGCGGGCGCACTTCCCTTGGTCTCGGCAAGCAATGAGGGCCGAAGCAGGCGTTTTGTCGTTCACGACCTTGTTGGCGAAGCCTGTCATGCTGTCGGATCGCTGTTCGCAAGAGACCCGGAGGGCTTGCGACGAGCGGTGACTGAGCTGGGCGTGATGGGCGCAGCAAGCAGGGGTCTCGAGGTCGCGATCCAGTCCGGCTCCTGCGAGATTGTCGCTGAGTGTCTGCGGGAACAGGGACTGCATCTTCTGAAGTGCTCGGCTTGGGAGCTGGTCAGAGACGCCGTGGAGCACCTGCCCGCCGAAGTGGTGGCATCTGACCCGACGCTCATGGTCATCAGCGCCGGGGTTGCATGGGAGGAGGGCAAGAAGCCTGATGCCATCCGCAGGGCGACCTTGGCTGTTCGATTGGGAGAGCTCTCAGGGAGTGATTCCGTGCCTCCGTCTGCGCGATTGATGCTCGCCGGCATGCGCATGGCCGACGCGGACTTCCAGGGGGCTGTCTCCGATTTGACACCATTCCTCGAGCCCAGCGCGCTGTCCGACCCTGACGACTTGGCTGATGCGCTCTATGCAGCCATTCCGGCTCTCGGATTCCTAGGCGATCGGGACGGACTGAACCGATGCAAGTCATCTGCGAGGAGACTCATCGCTGAGCGGCGCGTGGGAGCGCACCGAATGGCACGCCTCGAAATGGCAATGGGCGTCGTCGCGGACTTCCTGGACGGAGACTGTTGCAGTTCCATGGCTCTTCTCGAGAGCGCTGCGTATCGTCTGGATGTTCCACAACACTGGCGCGCTCGTGTACTGGGCAACTGCGCCGCGGCGGCACTCGAGTGCGGAGATGTCGACATCGCTGCGGCGACGCTGGCCGATGCGGAATCAATGCAGAGCACCTTCTCGACTCCTCTGGACCGGCTGCTTCCCTCGCTTGTCGCTGCCGTCGCTGAGGCAATGCGTAGCAACGGAAGGGACATTCGGCGCGTGGTCGAGCGGGTCATCGCCGCTTGCGAGGCCGAGGAAGAGCCTTTCACGTTGGCAACAACGTGCGCAATCGCGGCGCAGTGCTCTCTGGCGCTGGGCGACACAGAGTACTCGCGCAAGCTTGGCGAAAGGGGGATTGGCGCCTCGGCGGCCACTGGGAGTCCGATTCTTCTGTGGTTGGCGGAACTAGTCCAAGCGCAGAGCGCTCTTGCGGTGGGCGACATCGACCACGCTGCTTCAGCGGCAAGGAGAATCCTGCCCCAGGCCGAGTCCGTGCGGGCCATGGGGCACGTCCTGCATGCTCGTCTGATCCTGGCAGAAGTGTCACTGCGCTCCGGCGACTTCGCTCAGGCCATCGAGCATCTGGCCTCTG